>Ga0256842_1000310_pt1 | contig 42917 bp, 39 predicted proteins | sample 4559240metaG_FD_185973 | JGI IMG/M metagenome (GOLD analysis project Ga0256842, IMG submission 185973) | Hydrothermal vent microbial communities from Guaymas Basin, Mexico - 4559-240 | ecosystem: Environmental > Aquatic > Marine > Hydrothermal vents | place: Mexico: Guaymas Basin | collected...
ACAATTAATTTTCCTTCTATAAATCCTGTTTCACATATATCGGCAATTCTACCATCTATTATTACACTTGTGTCAAGTATTTTAGGAAAAATGGTGCTCTCGTTGGAAGAAAATATCTTTTCTAAGAAATTAAGTTCAAGTTGTTTTCCCTTATTAGTTCCTATTATGAGTCCAACATATCCCATAAATGTTAAAATAAAAACCTGAAAAAATGTTTTTTCTCTGGGAGGAATTTCCATGAGATACACTGTAAAACATATAAGGGATGCACAGGTTATTCCAACAGCAGAACCTATCAGAGCTCCAATTAATTCCTTGATGTGAAGTTTTCTTATACTTATTTCAAAGAGTATTATAAAAAAAGCAAATAGAGCCGATAAAATGAGTGATAATAAATTATTTCTGAATGGATTCAGGAAGAAACTCGATATTAAAAGGGTGAAAAAAACTAAAAATCTCAATATCCAGATACCCACTAAAACCTCCTTTTAATCAAAACTATAAAGACCTTCTATGTTCTCAAGCATGTTTTCTATATCTTTAACTTCATTTATGCACTTTTTATATTTAAATAAACTATATTGAATTGCATCTTTTCCATATCCCAAAATTGGGTCTTCATCTTCTTCATTTAGAAAGAGTATTTTTAGTTCATCGGAAAAGTATTTATGTAAAATAGCTTCCACAGAAGGGAGGAAACAATTGGTTTCAGAAGGTAGAAATGTGAATACCTTCTCAAATAGACTCTTTTTTATCGTAAAAATAGATGGAATAACAACTGGCGCATTTATATTAAAATTTTCAAATAAAACTTCAGAAAATAATTTATTTTCCCTGAACCTGTTATTGAATTTTTTCCTTAAATATATTCCATTTATTGCCTTATAGGTTGAAAGATCTCTAAAATGGTCAAAAATACCCAAAATGGATTTTGGAAAAAAAGTGGTGCCGGGAGTTGGTAAAATTATGTAATTACCCCTTGACTCCTTGAATCCCCTTAATATTGCATTGTCATGAGAGGTTACCTTTTCCTGTCGAAAAATTTTAAGATTTAGATTTTCATTCCTCAGATTTAGGAATTTTTTCCATAAATCATCGCTTCCTGAATTATCAACAAGAATTATATCACAATCGATAAAATGAGGTGATACTTTCTTATTAATTTCCTGCACTATTTTTTTTATTATTTCAAAATCTTTTACCGCACACAGAACAATAGAAATATAAATAGGTAATTTTTCCATATGAATATTTTTTTCAGATAGTAAATAATATTCTACTTAAAAAAGTGGTTTAATAAAATAGAAAACTTTGATATATTTGAAAAAAAGGTGAGGTTGTTATGGGCAAAATAAAATGTCCCCTTCTGGCTGTGGATATAATAATAAGGTGTGATAGGGAGATGGAGAAAATTGTACTCATAAAAAGGAGAAATTTTCCCTTTGGATGGGCTCTTCCCGGAGGATTTGTAGAATATGGCGAAAGTGTGGAAAATACTGCCATAAGAGAAGCCAAAGAAGAAACAAATTTAGATATTGAAATTGTGAGATTACTTGGAGTATATAGTGATCCCCATAGGGATCCAAGAGGTCATTGTGTTTCAATCGTGTTTATTGCTAATAGTTCTGGAAAGCCAGTTGGCGGCGATGACGCAAAGGAATCTAAATTATTTTCCATTTTTTCTCTACCAGAAGAGATGGCCTTTGACCATAGAAATATCATTAACGATTATATAAAAGAATATATTTATTTGAAATAATATGAAAAAGGTTATTATTTTAATTTCTTTTACTATATTTCTCTTAATTTTTTTAAAGTTAGTTTTTTCATACCTTTTTTATTTAGATTTAAAGAATGAACATGATAATGATTTTGAATCCTTTATATCCGAATTTAATTATAAATTGATACCTCAAAAAAATTTAAATATTTTTTACGTAAATGGAAACAACAGTGAAAAGGAAACACTACTTGTCATTCAAGATATAAATAATGAATTATATAAAGATGAATTTATTAAATACTCTTTTAAAAAAGGTAAAGTATCCTTTTTTATATGTGATTACAAAAGGGGTTTAGAGGGTGGAAATTTTTTAAATTTGAAAAACAAGTTTAGTGAAATATTTAGAAATTTTTTAAAGATATGTGAAAGTCAGGTATCTAAAGGTAATAGATTAGTTGTCTTCTCCTATAAAACTGGCGCCCTATTTATTCCCTGTTTAGCGGGAAATGGAGTTCAAAAGGTCATTTTTTACAACGTTGAAATATCTCCTTTTAAGCAGAAGAAAGGGGTTGTATACTTTCTAAAGAAAAATTTGATAGATTTTGATTTTGGGCTTGAGAAATTATTAAAAAATGGTAAATTTGAAAAGGTTTTTCTTTTTGACAAAGATTTTTTAAAGGTAAATACTTCTGAAAAGCTTTTATTTTATATATCTTCCTCACCTAAGGAATTTTTTGTTTTGAAAAATAGAGAAAAATTTTTCAATTTTATAAATTAATTTAAGTGGTTTTTATATTATGAAGGAAAAAATGAAAAAGAAGTTGGCATTGAGATTAGTAACTGTTTTTATTCTATTTTTTGTCATTTCAAACGGAATAATTTTTTATTTTTATAGAAATAATAGTTATAAAGTTGCCCTTGAGGAATGCAAGAATTTTACCTTTTTGTCCTCCAGATTTATTATGGAATCATATAGAAACAATTATAAGAAAAGTTTTTTAAGATTTTTAGAAGATATGGCAAAAATCGTAAAATTAAATCCAAATCTTAAAAAAATTGAATTAATTGATACTTCTGGAATTGTTATTTTTGACTCAGAAGACATTCTAAAAAAATATCTTGAGAAAATTAATAGGGCAAAGAAAATAATTACAGATAGGAAGATACTTAGTTATACGAGAGGGATTAAGCCAGTTTATATTTATAAGGGAAATAAACTTATAGTCTATTTTCCATATGTGGAAGAATATGGTAATCATTTTTATACCTTCAGGTATACCTTTTCAACAAAAGGTATTTTCAGTTCCCTGTATGAACTCTTAGCCATTTTGTTTGTTTTTTATTTTCTTTCTGGATTCATAATTTTTTATATTGAGAGTGGATTATTTTCAAAATTGTTTGATGGTATCTTAGTTTTGAATAGATCTATAGAGGATCTGAGTAAGGGTAAGTATACATATATCAAAGACGAAAATGAATTTTTTATGAAAGTATATGAAAATTTTAATATTTTACTGGAAAACTACAAATTTATACTTGATGATAAAGAGAAAACCATCTCCACTTTAAATGAAATTTTGTTTAAATGTGAAGAGGATAAAAAATCTTGTGAAGAAGAGGTTAAGAAAAAGAACAGAATTTTAAAAGATGTTATTGAAGATGCCAAAAATGCCAGGAGGGAAAGGGTCAACTTTTTAGCTAAAATTTCTCATGAGTTGAGAACGCCCTTAAATTCCATTCTTGGTTTTAGTGGAATCTTGCTACAGGGAATAAGGGGAGAACTTTCGGATGAGGTTAAAAAAGATTTATTTTCAATTTATAGAAATTCCCAATTCTTATTGAAAGTTATAGATGACATTATGAACCTCTCTAAGATTGAAATGAATAAATTTGAACTGGATATAAAAAAAATAGACATCAAAACTCTACTTGAAAATGTGTATAATGATTTTAAGCCTCTTGTGGAAGAAAAGGGATTACAATTTGACCTTTTAGTTGAAGATGATATCCTATATGTTTTTGGAGATGAACACAAAATAAAGGAGGTATTAAACAATTTATTGGATAACAGTATTAAATTTACTGAGAGTGGATATATAAAGATAAGGGCCTTTAGAAATATGGACAACAGAGATTTGATAATTATATCAGTGGAGGACACCGGCATCGGTATAAAAGAAGAGGATATGGAGAAGATTTTTGAGGAGTTTTATCAGGTAGAGAGTAGAAAAGGAGCAGGACTTGGACTTTCTATCTCTAAAAAGTTTATTGAAATTATGGGTGGAGATTTGTGGGTTGAAAGTAAATTTGGAAGGGGTAGTACCTTTTATTTTACTTTACCCATAGCAAAATAGTAAAAGGAGATACTTTATGATAGAAAAAATTGAGAAGGTACTTCTTAAAGAGAGTGAAATTCAGAAAAAAGTTAAAGAATTAGGGGAAAAAATATCTGAAGATTACAAAGATACATTGCCCCATCTTATATGTATTTTAAAAGGGGCAAGTATTTTTCATTCAGATTTAATAAGAAATATATCTATTCCGCTGACCATTGATTATCTTTCAGTCTCAAGTTATGGAGATAAGACTGAATCAACAGGGAGGGTGCATCTTGTAAAAGATCTTGATAATCCAATTAAGGATAGAGATGTAATAATAGTTGAAGATATTATAGACACTGGATATACCATTGAGTATTTATTAAATCTGTTTAAATTGAGAAAGCCAAGATCCATTAAACTTTGTGCTTTACTTAGCAAGCCCTCAAGAAGGAGAGTTCCTGTGAAGATTGATTATCTTGGCTTTGAAATACCAGATGCATTTGTTATAGGATATGGACTTGATTTTGATGAAAGATATAGAAATTCCCCAGATATAAGTATTTTAAGGTTGATAGAGGAATAATGAAGTGTCCTTTTTGTGGATTTAACGAAGATAAAGTTATAGATTCAAGAGAGGCAAAGGATGGGACTGTTGTCAGGAGAAGAAGAGAATGTCAGAAATGTGGTAGAAGGTTTACCACTTATGAAAAGGTGGAAAAGGTTCCTCTCATGGTTGTTAAAAAAGATGGTAGAAGGGAAATTTTTGATAGACAAAAACTTCTTTCGGGAATAATGAAGGCGTGTGAGAAAAGACCGATTTCCTATGGAAAAATTGAACAAATTGTGGATAGAATAGAATTCTTTTTAAATAATGAAGGGAAGACCGAATTTTCAAGTAAAAGAATTGGAGAAATGGTTATGGATGAATTAAAGAAATTGGATAAGGTTGCTTATATCAGGTTTGCTTCTGTATATAGAGAATTTAAGGATGTGGGGGAATTTTTTAGTGAGTTAAAAAAAATAAGTGATGTGGATGAAGACAAAGATGGGAGAAAGAGGGAATAAACCAGAATTTAAAAATTTTTTTACGTTTGATTTTTTGGGAAATATAAGTGGTGATGAGCAGGGATTGTGGAACCCAGTTTTTGATGTTGTTGAGAGTGATAAGGAAATTATTGTAATTCTGGAAATCCCCGGGGTGGACAGGGATAGTTTGAAGGTTACCTTTTTTAGAAATGTTCTTGAAGTTTCCGGTTTTAAGAAAGATTTGATGGTAAACATTGAGGAAGAAATAAAATATGTATGGTTTGAAAGGTTTTGGGGTGAATTTGAGGTAAAAATTAAGATAGAGGGTGTTATAGATGTTTCTGACTCAAAGGCTGAATATGAAAATGGAATTCTTAGAATATTTTTGCCGAAAATGATTGATAGACAAAAGAAAAAATTCAAGATTCCAGTTGAGTGGAAATAGGAAGGAGGATTATGATGGAAGTAGGACTTTTTTCCGATTCAAATGTTTCTGAAGCAAATTTTGAAGATAAGGACTTTCTTGAAAATGTTGAGAAATTGCCTGTTTTACCATTGAGAGATATTGTCATTTACCCAGGTTTAGTAATTCCCCTTTATGTGGGTAGGGAAAAATCCATAAGCGCTGTAAATTTTTCACTTTCAAGTACCAATAAGTACATTTTATTTGCAACCCAGAAGAAATCTGATATTGAATTTCCCCAGAAAGAGGATCTACTTGAATATGGGGTTGTCGGTTCCATACTTAAAATGATAAAAATACCTGATGGAACCATGAGATTGGTTGTTAGGGGTTTGGAAAGGGTTAAGTTTTTAGAAATTGAAGATGAGGGAGAATTTTTATCAGGTAAATTTAAGGTGGTAAGGGACACACCATCAAGAATGAGAAGTGAAATAAAAAAGGAAGCGCTTATCAGGGGGGTTAAGGAAGCTCTGCAAAAGTTAAATGAATTCAGTAATATTTTAACCCCACCATTTTTTGAGAATTTAAATAGAATAAGTGATCCGGGAGAGTTGTCCTACTTTGTTGCTGCAATTATGAATTTGAAGTTAAGTGATTCCTATAGTCTTTTAAAAACGACAAATCCCATAACCCGCTTAAAAAAAGTATTTAAGCATTTAAAAAGGGAAATCCAGCTTCAGAAGATTCAACAGGAAATTTTAAATAAAACCCAGGCAAAGATAGAAAAGTCTAAAAAGGAGTTCTTTTTAAGGGAGCAACTAAAGGCCATTAAGGAACAGTTGGGGGAAGGTGAGGAAGATGAAGTAAGGAGGGAAATAAATGAGTATTTAAAGAAATTGAGAAGAAGTAAGATGCCTGATGAATCAAAGGAGGTTGTACTGAAAGAGTTGAAAAGATTGGAAAGACTTTATTCCGATTCATCAGAGGCTGCAGTTATAAGGACATGGCTTGATTATATATTTTCTCTACCCTGGGGAAAATTTACAAAGGATTCCCTGGAACTGGATAAGGCAAGAAAGATTTTAAATAGAGATCACTATGACCTTGAAAAAATTAAAGAAAGGATTATAGAACATCTTGCAGTTATGAAACTTTCAAAAAATAAAAAGGCTCCCATATTGTGTTTTGTGGGACCTCCTGGAGTTGGGAAAACTTCTCTTGGTAAATCCATTGCCTCTGCCCTCGGTAGAAAATTTGTAAGGATTTCTCTGGGAGGAGTACATGATGAAGCAGAAATAAGAGGGCATAGGAAAACCTATGTTGGGGCTTTTCCGGGGAAGATAATCCAGGGTTTAATACAGGCTGGTAGTGCAAATCCTGTTTTTATGCTTGATGAAGTTGATAAAATAGGCGTCGATTTCAAAGGAGATCCTTCGAGTGCCCTATTGGAAGTTTTAGATCCCGAACAAAATTTTTCCTTTGTGGATAACTATATTGGGGTGCCCTTCGATCTGTCAAATGTATTTTTTATAGCTACAGCAAATATAACAGATACTATTCAACCTGCTTTTCTGGATAGAATGGAGGTTGTCCACTTAAGTGGTTATACTGAGTATGAAAAATTGTACATAGCTAAAAAGCATTTGATACCCAAAAAACTAAAGGAAGTGGGGCTTAACAGGAGGCAGGTGAAATTTGAAGATGATGCCATATTGAAAATTATTGAAAATTATACCTTTGAGGCTGGGGTAAGGAATCTTGAGAGGAAGATAGGTGCTGTTTTGAGAAAAATTGTAGTTAAAGTAGTGGAGGGGGAAAAGGGGAAAATAGTTGTTACCCCTGAGAAGGTGACTGAATTTTTGGGACCTGAGTTGATTTTTAAAAGTAAATTGCCTGAGGAGGATAGAGTTGGAGTTGCTGTGGGACTTGCATGGACCCCCGCTGGAGGAGATGTTTTATTTGTGGAAGCCCTTTCCCTTAAAGGTAAGGGAAATTTGATTTTAACTGGACAACTTGGGGATGTGATGCAAGAATCAGCAAGGGCTGCTTTTAGCTGGGTTAAGGCAAATTTAAAAAAATATGAGATTCCTGAAGATTTTTTTGAAAAAAATGACGTGCATATCCACGTACCCGAAGGTAGTATCCCTAAGGATGGACCTTCAGCTGGAATAACAATTACTTCTGCTATTGTTTCCATTGCAAGCGGGAAAAAAGTGGATAAAGATTTTGCCATGACTGGAGAAATTACATTGAGGGGAGATATATTACCGGTGGGAGGAATAAAAGAAAAAATTCTTGCGGCCCGTAGAGTTGGAATAAAAAAGATTATACTACCTTTTAAAAATAAAAAGGATGTTCTTGATTTGCCAAAATATGCCACAAAGGGTCTTAAATTTTTTTATGTGAAAAAGATAGAGGAAGTATTAGACTTAATTTTAAAGTAAAGTGTTGGATGAATTTTCTTTAATAGATTTTATTAAAAAAGAGTTTGAGGATAAGAGTGGTTTTATTGGAGATGACTGTGCCATTTATGGTGACTTTCTAATTTCACTTGATCAAATGGTGGAGGGAACTCATTTTATTTTTTCAAAATTTCCACCCAATTATCTTGGAAAAAAAGTTGTTTCGTCCACGTTAAGCGATATTGCGGCCATGGGGGGAATTCCTCTTTTACTTTTTTTAGGTGTTGTCATAAAGAAAGATGTTCCCTTTAAGTGGTTTAGAAAATTTTTGGTGGGGGTTAAAGAAGAGTGTATCAGGTATGGAATTGTTCTTGCTGGAGGTGATTTAAGTAGAGGAGAAAATATTTCAATTACAGCCACAGTAATTGGGAAAAAGAATAATGGAAGGGTTTTACTCAGATCTGGTGCGAAAATCGGTGATTACATTCTTGCTACTCACAGTGGTGGATTTGCCTGCCTGGGGATGAAGAAGTTGTATGAAGCGGGTTTTGTAAAAAGTTCCTTTTTAGATCGTGATGTGAGAAAGTTTATTCAACCCGATGCTTTAATTGATATTGGGAAATTTCTTCTCGAAAGTGAAGTTGTAAACAGCTGTATTGACATTAGTGATGGAATTTTAAGAGATTTAAAAAATTTATGTAGGGAATCCAATTTGAGTGCCATTTTATTTTTGGATGAATTGGATGGTTTATTAAAAGGGAAGAGTATAAAAAGGGACATTTTTCTAAAGGGTGGAGAGGAATATGAACTTCTATTTTCTGTGGAGAGGGGACAACTGGAAACTTTTCAGAGAAAGTTTTCAAAAAAGTTTGATAATGTGGAATTATTTCTTATAGGAGAAATGATTGAAAGAAAGGATTTTTATTTGTATTCTTTAGAAAAAGGAGATGTGAAACCTTTTTTTGAGGATGGATTTGACCATTTTGGAGGTGGGATAGATGAAAAATGATCTTTTCAATAGTGTTGAATTCGATGAGGAGAAAAGTTTTTCATGGAAGCCATATTTTTTGGGTTTTATTGTAGTTTTATTACTCACTGTATCTGTCATTTTTTTGAGTAAAAAGTTGACGGGAGGTGCTCAGATAAAGGAGGGGCGAACGTATTATAAAAATGTTATAAGAAGGGGAAATCCAAATTTCAGCAATTATCTGAAATATCTTGAAATTTTGTGGGCCAGGGGTATGGTTTCGGAGAATCTACTTGGAAATCAGCAGGCTGTTGTGGCCGGAGAAATAGTCAATAAGGGAAATAGGATTGTGGATGTTGTTGAGATTGAAGCAAAATTATATGATAATGATGGGAAGTTGATTTTGAGGTTTGTTAAAACTCCCATTAAACCAGATTTTCCACTACTTCCTGGAGAAATAAGAAAGTTTAGTTTCTGGAGGGAGCCATTTCCCAAAGAATGGATGAGTGGAAGAATTGAGGTCTCAATTTATGGGTACAGATTTAAGGAGAAAAGGTAGTTATGATGAGAAGATTCCTTATTTTACTTTTTATACTTCTTGGACTTGTGGGGTGTAATAGGTTAAATTCTCCCAAAAAGATTGAAGAAAGGGAACTTGAAGCAAAGATTTTAAAATGTGAGTTTGAAAAAAGTCAAAGCGGGGATCTTTTTCTGAAAAAATTACTTTTTGAGGCAAAGGAAAGGAAAGATGTCGGTAGAATAAAAAGGGTTCTTATTGCCTATGGAAGAATAAGAAAGCCTTCTAATCTGGAATATATCTTGCCATTTCTAAAATATAAAAATTATGAGATCAGGGCCATCGCTCTTTTTGCCATTGGTGAAATTTTAAGAAAAGAAAATAGGAAACTTTTTTTCTTTTCTCTTTCTCCTAATTTAAAAAAAAGAATTGCTGCACTTTTTTCAGATCCCTCAATTGTGGTTAGATCTTCTTTAGTGGAATCTCTTGGAAAAATTGGAGATGATTGTGGAATGGATATTGGAAAATATTTTTTTTATAAAAAGAACTATAGCGACCTTGAAATTTATTTTTTACATCAACTTTTGAAAACAACCTTCAGGTTGAAAAGAGTGGATCTAATTCCAAAAGTTGTTGAATATCTTTCAACTGGAAATAAAAATTTACTTTTTGATGCCCTTTTTACTTTGAGGATACTTTTAAGAATAAAGGGAGAGAAAATTTCCCTTTCCAGCAAACTTTTAAAAAAACTTGAAGGTGAAAAAAATGTCCATGTTTTTTCCTCTTTTATCAGGCTGCTACCCTATTTAAAGTTATCTGAAGAAATTAGATTAAATATTTTGAGGAGAGTTTTAAATGGGAAAAATCCTGGGGCGAGAATTGAGGCAATAAGAGTTATTGGTCTGGAGAAAAGGGATAAAGAACTCAAATTATTGGTATCTCATTTTAAAAGGATTTTTGATCCCTTTGCCGCCTTTCCAAAATCTGAAAGGAGGAAAAATTTAAATGAAATATTGGAAGTTTTAAAGGCATTGAGAGGATATAGAGGCCATGAGTGGAAAAAAGTAATTTTTGAACTGTTTAGACTTTATCCATATTTTAGAATCTATTTTGCCATATCATATCTTTCCTCCTTTTCCGATAGGGATAACTTTTTTCTTTTGAGGTGCAGGAATTTTCCTGTGGAAAACCATTACCTTTCGTGGGTGAGGTTTTTATCAAGTAGCGATAGAAGGGAGTTTAATCTTCTTGCCTTGAAGATTTTTAAGGGCATTACAGGGTATAATGTGGATATTAACTGGATATTGTCTGGAAGGGTTATAATTGCGGAAAATTTATTGCAAAAAGAAGTGATTGACCCCCTTGAGGTCGTATCAGATAAATATTCACCTGTAAGGGAACTTGCCCTTTATGAGATTGGTAAAAGGGGAAGAGAGTTTCTATTTAAAAATAGGGATGTAATTTTAAGTGGATTTAAGAAATACATCTTTTCAAATTCTGTGGGAGATAAGTTGGCGTTCATTTCTGTTGCCCCCTATTGTGGGGAAGAGGGAAGGTCAATCCTTCTAACCTTTTTAAAGAATAAAAATTATATTGTAAGGTTAAAAAGTGCATTTGTTTTAAAGAAATATTTCAATGAGGACCACTATTGGGAGATTTTTTCCCATGAATTTTCCCATTCCTTTGAATATTATCACCAAACAGCCCTTTATGAGGAATTACCCATTATTTTAAAAGTATGTACTTCCTGTGGCAATTTTCAGTTGAGATTGTATCCCAGGATTGCTCCTTTTTCTTCTGAAAATTTTATATCTCTTTCATCTGTGGGGTTTTATGAAGGAAATATTTTTCACAGGGTTGTTCCAGATTTTGTTGTGCAATGGGGTAGTGTAAAGGGTTCTGGTTATTTTGATAGTGGATATACCCTTCCTTCAGAATTTAGTCAAAATTTTTATACTTCCTTTGTTTTAGGAAAGGCAAACAGTGGATTTGACACTTCTTCATCACAGGTCTTTATAACTCTTTCTCCGCAACCACATCTTGAAGGCTATTATACCCTTTTTGGTGAGGTGATTGGAGGGTATGATGTGGTTAAAAAAATATCCCAGGATGATTTTATTGAGAAAGTAAAACTTGAATATCCCTTTTTCCCTTTTTCTTTTGAGGTGTGTGAGTGAAATGAAAAAAAGGCTTTTTGTGTCCGATCTGGTTAAAAGAAAAAAGTTTCCCTTGAAGGATGATGAAAAAAAGTATCTTCTGAAGGTTTTGAGACTTGAGGATGGAGATGGTGTGGAGTTATTTGATGGCTCTGGTAACATTGCACTTTCTAAACTTCGGATTAGAGGGAATGTGGCCTGGGTGGAAGTTGTGGAAAGAGAAAGGGTCCCTTCTCCTTTTAAGATTCATTTAACCATTGGACTTTCTGCCATTAGGGTTCAAAATTTTGAATGGGCCCTAATTAAATGTAATGAACTTATGGTTGAAACCATTATACCTTTTTTTTCAAAGTATACTATATCTACTGGAAGAGAGAAAAGAATCATAGATAAAATTGACAGATTTAAAAAATTGGTGATTGAGTCTTCAAGACAATGTGGCAGAAACTATCTCTTATATATAAAGAATTTGAGGGGTTTTTCTGAACTTTTATCTGAAGATGACTATGATTTTAAGATACTGCTCGATGTGGGAGGAAAAAAAGGTTTTTATAGTTTTTTAAATAATAAAAGAGAAGAACTTTTTGGAAAGAAAATCCTGTTTTTAATTGGTCCTGAAGGTGGTTGGAGCATGGATGAAATTGAAAAGGCAAAAGAGAAAAACTTTTTACACATTAAATTTGGCAACTCTATTTTAAAAAGTGAGACTGCTGCAGTGGCAGTGGCTTCTTCCTTTTATCTATTTTTCTATTCCTAATTCTTTTTTTATACTTTCAAACTTTTCTTCAAGTTTTTTTCTTGCAAATTTCCCCACAAATACCTTTCCATTCACAAATCCATGGTCGTGTAATTCAAGTTTTTCAGAAAAGATATTTCCGTTAACCCTTGAATTCTCTTTTAGTTCTGCCCTTTCAAGACAATAGATATCACCTTCAAGTTCTCCATCAAATTTTAAATTTCTGCAGTAGATTTCTCCTATGATTTTGGCAGAAGCACCTATTATTACCGAATCATTAGAATATATTTTTCCCTTTAAAAAGCCGTCAAATCTGAGTAATTTTTTTGTGATTAAATTTCCATCTATTTTTGTTTCACTTCCTAAAAAACCTGTTAATTCATCTGTTTCTTTAAACATTTCTATTCTCCCACAAGAATATCAAAAATTCTTTCAAGTTCTTCCTCAGAGTTAAATTTAATTATAATTTTTCCACCTCTTTTTTTCTTCTCTATTTCTACTTTTGTGAGAAATCTTTCCGTGAGCTTTTCTTCTGCACTCTCAATGAATGGATCCTTTTCCTTTTTATTTCTTTTTCTGCTCTTTTTTAATTTTGAGATTAATTTTTCCACTTCCCTTGAGTTAAGCGAAAGAGATTTAATCTGCCTTGCTATTTTAATCTGCAAATTTTTATCTTCTATGCTAATTAAGGGTCTTACTTGACCAATTTTTAAAGTACCTTCTTCTATTAATTCCTGTATCTCTTCTGGAAGGGTGAGAATCCTTATCATATTGGTTATATATCCTCTGCTCTTCCCTACTTTTTTTCCTATTTCTTCGTGGGTAAGTTTAAATTCTTCTGAAAGTTGCTTTAGTGCCCTGGCCTCCTCAATAGGGGATAGATCTTCTCTATGTAGGTTTTCTATTAATGCAAGTTGTAATAGATGATTCTCCTCTTCATCTTTTATTATAACGGGAATTTTTTCAAGTCCCGCTAAAAATGATGCCCTCCATCTTCTTTCACCTGCTATTATTTCATATTTCCCATTTTCCAGTTTTCTTACTATTATCGGCTGAATAATTCCATTTTCTTTTATTGAATTTGCAAGTTCCTTTAGGGACTCCTGGTCAAATTTCTTTCTGGGCTGAAACCTGTTGGGTTGAAGAAGATCAATATCAACTTCTCTGTAGTTAATCTGGGTTTTCCCTATTTTTTCTTCCGGAATGAGTGAACTCAGCCCTTTACCTAAGGCTTTTCTCTTTTTCATTTTTCAATATTTCCCTCGCAAGATTTATATAACTGCTTGCTCCCTTTGATTTAATATCATATAAAATTATTGGTTTCCCGAAACTGGGAGCCTCAGCAAGTCTTACATTTCTTGGAATTACCGTTTCATAGGTTTTTTCTTTAAAAAAATGTTTAATTTCTTCCTTTACCTGCTGGGATAGGTTTGTCCTATCGTCATACATTGTAAGCAGTACTCCCTCTATCTCCAGGTTTCTATTGAGGGACATTCTGACCCTTTCAATAGTTTTTAACAATTCTGTAAGTCCTTCAAGTGCAAAATATTCACATTGAACGGGAATTATCACTGAATCAGATGCTGTAAGTGCATTGACTGTTAAAAGATCTAAGGCGGGGGGACAATCTATAAAGATAAAATCGTATTTATTTTTTAGCCCTTCTATTTTTCTTTTTAAAATTTTTTCTCTATCTTCTAAATATACAAGTTCTACGGTTGCACCTGCAAGGTTTTTAGAAGATGGAATAAATTCAAGGTTTTTTATTGAAGTTTTTACAATGGTTTCTTTTATTGGTATTTTCCCTGTTATAACTTCATAAATGGAGTTTTTAAGATTTGCAGGATCCAGCCCCATGCCACTTGTACAATTTGCCTGAGCATCAAAATCTATTAAAAGAACCTTTACTTCCGCTGTTGCTATACAACTTGAAAGATTGATCGCTGTGGTGGTTTTTCCCACTCCACCCTTTTGATTGGCAATTGCTATAACCTTTCCCATATTAAAAAATCCAATATATGATTCTATAAAATATCTATTTTTTTACCAGTTACAATCAGCAACCTTCTATTGTCTAATTCTATATAATTTGTTTCAAAATTTAAAGGAAAATTAATATTGGTTATTTTTTTATTTCCTCTGCTTTTTTCTCCAATTAGAAAGAGAAATAGGGAATTGGAAAATTTTTTCATTATTTTTTCCATATCTAAGTTGTTGAATTCAATTCCCCTCATGAAAAATAAAAGGTTTTCTTTTTCAGGAAAGGAAATATTTTCAATTTTTTCTTCAATGATTTCCAGATTTGATAGGTTGAGAATTCTTTTCATCTTTCTTAAAAATGCACACTTTTTGCCATTTTTCTCCACCGCGTAAGTCATATTTTTTTCAAATTTTAAGGCCATTAAAATTGATAGATTTCCATTTCCTGCTCCTACATCCACCAATTTTCTTCTTTCATTTATTTTTAATAGATCAAGAACCTTTAAATTTTCGTCTATTATTTTTTGTAGGAATTCCTTTTCATCTAAAATTCCCGTTAAATTTATTTTTTTGTTCCATTTGTACAGTTCTCTTACATATCTTTTTATGCTATTTTCCATTTTTTTTGAACAATTTGATATAGGTGTAAATGATTGAAATTGCAGCTGGCGTTATACCCTTCATTCTTTTTAATTCTTCAAAGTTTTTAGGTTTAAATTTTTTTAATCTTTCCTTCATCTCATTTGATAGGGATTCAATTTTGTCGTAATCAATATTTTCAGGAATTTTTTCATTTTTCAATTTTTTTAATTTTTCTCTGTCTTCCATTTGAAGTTTTATATATCCCTCATATTTAATGTCACTTTCAAGTTGCTCCAGTAAATATTCTGTAATTTTGAGATTTGATTTTTCAAAAATTTTTTTGAAATCAAGAATTTTGGCTTCCGGTCTTTTTATTAATGTTGAAAGGTTTCTCCCTTTTTTAAGCAATTTTTCATATTTGTCAAAATTTTCTATTAATTTTTCTTCTTCCTTATCTATTTTTTTCTCCCTGACAAATCTTTTTAACTTTCTAAGTGTTTCATATTTTTTTAAAAATTTTTCCCATCTTGTGTTATCCACCAGGCCTATCTTTCTTCCAAGAGGGGTAAATCTTTCGTCTGCATTGTCTATTCTAAAGAGAAGTCTCAATTCTGCGCGAGAGGTAAACATTCTATAGGGTTCATCAACTCCCATGGTTATAAGGTCATTTACCAGTACCCCCATGTATCCCATTTCTCTGCCCACTAAAAATTCCCCTTCTCCTTTTACCTTTAAAGCGGCATTTATTCCAGCAATTATTCCCTGTGCTGCTGCTTCTTCATAGCCGCTTGTTCCATTTATCTGTCCTGCATGAAATAGGCCTTCAATTAATTTGGATTCAAGGGTTTCCTTTAACTGTGTTGGGGGTAAGAAGTCATATTCAATTGCATATGCCGGTCTAATTATATGAACATTTTCAAGACCTGGCAATAGTTTATGGATTTCATATTGTACGTCAAGGGGCATACTTGAGGAAAATCCATTCAGGTAAATTTCATTTGTGCTTAATCCCTCTGGTTCTACAAAGATTTGATGTCTTTCGTGGTGGGGAAATTTTATGATCTTATCTTCAATTGAGGGACAATATCTTGGACCTATTCCCTTTATTTCTCCACTAAAAAGTGGGGATCTTGTCCTATTTTTCCTGATTATTTCGTGAATTTTCTCATTTGTATAGGTTATATAGCAGTCAATCTGAGGAAGTTTTCTCTTTTCTGTTAGGAAGGAGAAAAATGTTGGAATTTCATCTGGTGATTGCCTTTCAAGTTTATTAAAGTTTATGCTTCTTTTGTCCACTCTTGCAGGTGTTCCGGTCTTTAATCTTTTTATTTCATATCCAAGGGCTTTTAAATTTTCGGCAAGTAGTATGGATGGCTTTTCTCCAGCCCTTCCTGCAGGTATTTTCTTTTCTCCTATGTGAATTAAGCCATTTAAAAATGTTCCTGTGGTCAGAATTACACATTTACATTCATAAAATCGTCCATCTTCTGTTAAGACTCCTTTAACTTTTGATTTTTCAACGATAATTTCTATTATTTCTCCCTGTATAAGGTCTAAATTTTCTATCCCTTCAAGTTTTTCCCTCATAATTTTCCTGTAGAGGGCTTTATCACTTTGAGTCCTTGGACTCCTGACGGCAGGACCCTTCCTTTTGTTAAGTAATCTAAATTGTATTCCAGTTTCGTCTGCCACTATCCCTTGAATTCCCCCAAGGGCATCCACCTCCCTCACAAGGTGTCCCTTTGCTATTCCCCCAATTGCAGGATTGCAGGACATTTCTGCAATTGTAAGGAGATTTAAGGTTATCAGGGCAGTCTTTACCCCCAGTTTGGCTGAGGCATGGGCTGCTTCACATCCCGCATGCCCTGCTCCTATTACTATTACGTCAAAATATCCACTGTTGTACATTTTATCTTATCTGGAAGAGTTTTTTACTTAGATTTTTGTTGTATTTAATTTCCTCATATTCAAGTAAATAGGTGAAATTTCCTTCTCTATAGTACTCAATTCTTTTGGGTGTTTCTATTCCATCGATGCTAAACCACCTTGCAAGTATTTTGTACCACCTGACAGTAGTTAAGCCTTCTTTCTTCTTGTAGATAATTTTATATGGTATATAACTTTCTTCTTTGTAGATAATTTTAATTTCATCGTTATCGTCAAAAATCAGTTTTAAGCCTTCATTAAAAAGAGGTCCCTCTATTTCTTCTGGAGAGAGATAGTATATTGAAACTTTACCTTCTGGAATTATATATTTAAATAGATAGTGAATATCCCTTCTGAGTCCCATTTTAAATTCACTTATATCGCTTAAGGACATGGAAGATTTTTTCCCATACTTTATTCTAATTCCCTTTAATTTTGAAATATCTACAATTTCAATATCACCATTTTCTTTATCTTCAAGTGCCTGACGAAAAAGTGATGGGAAGTGTATGTATTCCCATACGTCGGTTCTTGCACTCATACCTCCCTTTATTATATAGAGTTTTCCATGTGCATAATAGGTTTTGTAATTTTTAAATTTTTCTCCACCTAAAAATTTGATTGTGTTTTTGATTATTCTTTTTACATTCTCATCTTCTTTTTCTGAAAAGAGGTTGGTTATGTTTAAAAAAATAGTGATGATTGCCATTATAATTAATGTTTTTTTACTCAATTTTAGGTTCTCCCTTGAAGTCAACTATTTTTTCAAGGATGTCTGCAAAATTCAGCAACATTGCATCTTTCTTTTCATCTGCTAATATGTGCATACCCATTGGAAGATTTTTCTCATCAAAACCTATGGGTATGGAAATAGCAGGTGAACCTATCAGATTGGCTGTAATGGTAAAAATGTCAGATAGATACATATCGAGGGGATTTGAAATTTTTTCTCCTATCTTATATGCTGTTGTTGGAGTTGTTGGATTTATGAGGAAGTCAACTCCTTTAAAAAGTTCGCTGAACTTTTTCTTGAGAAAATGCCTTATCTTCAGAGCTTTATTGTAGTAAGCATCATAGTATCCTGCACTGAGACAGAAGGTTCCTATCATTATTCTTCTTTTAACCTCTTCCCCAAATCCTTCACCCCTTGTTTTTTTGTAGAATTCTTCCATTGAAGAATACTTTTCTGTTCTATATCCATATCTAACTCCGTCAAATCTGGATAAATTTGAACTTGCCTCAGATGGAGCCAGGATATAGTATATGGCAACTACATATTCAAGTTCAGGTATTTCAACGTCTATTATGTTGTGTCCCTCTTTTTCAAGGAATTTTTTTAATTCCTCTTCTCTTTTGAGATATTCTTCATTTACAGTGGCTATTTTGGATGAATTTAAAAACGCTATTTTATATTTTTCCTTTGTTTCCTTTATTGTAACGTATTCCCTGCCCTCCAGTGATGTGGAATCTCTTTTATCATGTCCATTTATGGTGTTGTAGAGAAGTGCAATATCTTCCACATTTCTTCCCATTGGACCTATTTGATCCATTGAAGATGCAAAGGCAATAAGCCCAAATCTTGAAACCCTACCATAGGTGGGTTTAAATCCAGTGATACCACAAAATGCCGCAGGTTGTCTTATACTTCCACCTGTATCACTCCCCAGTGCTATTGGAAAAACCTTTGCAGATACCCCTGCAGCAGATCCTCCACTTGAGCCGCCCGGGACTCTTTCCATATCGTGGGGATTTTTAACGAATCCAAAATAGGAATGTTCATTTGAAGATCCCATGGCAAATTCGTCCATATTGGTTTTTCCAAATATTATTCCATCTTCCTCTTTTATCCTGTTAATTACAGTTGCATTATAGGGAGGAATATAATTTTCAAGCATTTTAGAGCCACAGGTCGTTCTGATATCTTTAGTTATTATATTGTCCTTTATTCCTATTGGTATGCCAGCCAATTTTCCAAGTTTTTCATTTTTTTCAATTTTTCTATCAACCCTTTTTGCCTGTTCAATTATTTCTTCTTCGTTTAGAGTTATAAATATATTTAATTTTTCATTTATTTTTTTTGCACGTTTTAAAAAGTATTCAACAACTTCGATTGTCTTATATTCACCATTTATTATTTTATCTCTTATCTCTATTGCCTTTAAATTCTTCATTTTTCCTCTCCATCACTTATGATTTTTGGTACCTGAAAATGGTCTTCCCTTATTGTCTTGGATCCTTTCAGATATGAAACCTTTTCTTCTTTTTCTTTTTCCACGATATCTTCTCTTAATCTCAATTTGTTGGATACTGGGTTGACAAGGGGCGGTAGTTCCTCGTATTTGGGGAAATTATCTATCTTTTCGAAATACTTTAGAATTTCTTCAAATTCTCCTCTAAATTCGTCTAAGTTTTCTATTTCCAGTCTTGCAAGATCTGCTATTTTTTTTATCATTTCTTTGCTAATTTCCATATTTAACCACCTCAAAAAATTTTTGTGCCTTTTCTATATCACTTTTTATTTTTAATTTCAATAGTTCTAAATTTTCAAATTTTTCTTCATTTCTCAATTTTTTTAAAAATTTTATTTTTATTTTTTTATCATAAATATCCCGGTCAAAATCTAAGATGTGTGTTTCAATTATTTCTCTTTCCCTTTTTTCCACTGTCGGCCTTAAACCAATATTTGTAACTGATTTATAGATTTTGTTATCCACTTCTGTTTCTGTTATATACACCCCATGGCTCAGGATTGTGGAATACTCAGTGTAGAGATTTGCCGTTTTGAATCCCAATTTTCTTCCTATTCCCTTTCCCTCTACCACAATTCCCTCTATTTCATATTCACTTCCCAGTAATTTATTTGCAAGGGATATATTTCCCTTTTTCAATAGATCCCTTATCCAGGTGCTTGATATAACTTTTCCGTTATATCTTTCTTCAGATACTCCTATTATCTTCGTTTTTTTTTCTTTGAAAAACCTTTCAAGAAATTTTACATCCCCGCTTCTATTCTTCCCAAATTTAAAATTTTTCCCTATAACTATTATTTTGGGATTTAGGGGGATCAAAAATTTACTGCAAAATTCCTCAGAAGTAAGATTGAGGAATTTTCTATTTGTGTTTATAACTATTATTTTGTCAAGTCCCAATTTTTCAAGATTTTCAACTCTTTTTTCAATTGGAAACAACATTTTGGGGGATTTCTCTGGTTTAATGAAATGGAGTGGATGGGGATAAAAGGTTATGGCAATTTTTTCCCATGATTTCTTACTTTCCCCTTTTAAGGTGGATATTATTTTTCGATGTCCAAGATGCAATCCATCAAAATTTCCTATTGTAATTGCAGAGTATTTTTTATTTTGCATTATTTATATATTCCATTTTAAGTTGTGTTATTGTACTCTTTAAAAAATTTTCCTCATCTTTTGATAAGTTGTTTTTTGTCTTTTCTTCAAGGAGATCAAGTAGGTCAATATAGTGTCTTGCCATCTGTAAATTTTTATTGTCACCCTTCATAAAAGATGACGCAATAACTGCAATTTGAATGACAATCTCTTCAAATTTAACTCCTTCTTTTTTGTTTTCCTCCTTTTTTTCTTCTTCTACTTTTTTTGTTCCTCTTTTGTCTATTATTTTGAATTCCCCTTCCATTTTAACCTCCTTAAAGAAATCATCAGGCATAATAGAATAATAGTTATTGCTGAATATGTCAAATCCCTTATGCCTTTCATGGTTAAATTTTCATAATTAAAAGATTTTTCAATTAATTCCAATCCAGCCCAGTAGTAAGGGGAATAGAATAAATTTTTGTTTTTAAATTTTTTCAAGGATTCAATATACGCCTTTTCGAAGTCTTTATCCATTAGGTTTCTGAAGAATATTTTAAAAAATATGGATGTTGAGTAGTCATCTATTTTATATGTTGTTCCTATTAGATAATTGGTCCCGTTCTTAAAAAAATACCTTACAAAACCTATGATTCCTTCTCCGGGTATATATTTCCCATATTCGGAATTACAGCAGGTTAAGATTACCGCCTTTCCTGAAATGTGTTGCTCTTTTAGGTCCTTCAAACTCAGGTTTTCTTTTCCAAGATCTATTTTATATTCATCCTCTATTTTTTTCAAATGGGCTATTATGTGGATGTATATATAATTGTTTCTCTTCATAATTTTTTTATCTAAAATTAATCCCCTTTTTTGAACGAAATTCTTCACATTCTCTTCTTCGCGTGTCGAATTATTGAGTTTTTTATTTATTAGGAGTAAAAACCTTTCACTCCATTTTTTATTTCCTTTTTTACTTTCCATTACCTTTATTATTATTTTATCTCTTACAGGAGTTTTTTCTTTGTTTATCAGTAGGTTTAAAGGAAAGGTATCCAGGATGCCGTCTGTTGATACGTATATTACATCCTTTCCATTTATGATTTTATCCAGAAGTAGGACTTCTTCAATTTCTTTTAATTTTTTGATCCTTTTTTTTGTAAGCCCACCCCTTTCAAAGGAGTTTATAATTTCTCCAAGTTCTGTTATCATTTTCTCTTTTAATTTATTTCTATTTATTTTTACTCTCCCATCAAAAATTCTCATTAAATATATATCATTTTTGGATGAAATATAGTAACTGCAGAATTCTCTATCTTCAATTGAGGAGATAAAAACAGCTTTTTTAAACGAGTTTTTATAGTCCACAACATTTTTCTTTTCCGTTATCTTTTTTTCAATTCCCTTGATTAGGTCTTTAATAGTAGGTTTTTCTTTTAGTTTGATGGTTTTATTTTGTTTCAATGTTCTTCTCTTTCCCATTTCCATTGCACTAAACAAAAGGGCATATTTTCTTTTGGATCTTTTTACCAGTTTAAAAATTTTTTTGACGAATTCATCATATATTTCCCGTTTGCTTTTAAAATAGAAAAATTGTTTGTTTTTAAACATGCAATTACCCCATTCCTTCTCCAGTACTCTTATTACCTTTTCAAAATGCAGTATACTCTTTTCTCCATTTTCTAACTCTGCCATGATATATTCGCCTATTAATTTTACGTTTCTATTTAAACTTTCTTTTACTATTTTTTTTATTTCTTTTATTTTTTCTCTTCTTCCTTTGCGGAGGTGTTTTATTTTGTATATTTGCAAAATTTCTTTATAGGGCTTTTCCATGGGACCTAAATCTTTTTTTTCTAAAATTTTTATTATTCTTTTGGCTTTTTTGTATTTTTTTTCTGAGTCTACTAACATCAAGAGATTTACAAGTTTTTTTGTGTCAAGCCTTTCATAATCTATTTTTTTAATATTTTCCTTTTCATAAAATAAGTTGTAAATAAAAAGGAGATCCTTTTTTTTCTTTCCCTTCAGTTGATTTATGCTTTTTATGCTCTCCTCTTTGTCACCTATTTGCATTTCAAGTATTGCCCTGTTGTAAATTAGATCTTTTTGTTCTTCTTTATCTAATAGTTCACTTTTTTCCTGAAGTATCTTTATACCCATATACGCAAGGTAATACCACCCCTTTTCTGTGAGAAAGGGGATTAAATTTTCGAGCAATATTATGTTGTTTCTACCCATTTTTAAATTGCTTTTTTTTATTCCCATTAAAAGAGATTTTATCGCTCCATCTATGTTGCCTTTTTTATACTTTTTTATTCCAATCGCATTGTGTACTATTGGGATTAATGCTTTTTCGGCCAGTACATTTTCTTTTAGTTTTCTTTCAAGTGTTAAATCCTTTTTTTCTTCCAGAAGATATTTATAAAGCATAAAAATTGTTTTATAGAATTTTGAATACCTTCTGTTTTTTATGCCATTTTCAGCAATTTTTATTGCTCTTTTTCTGTTGCCAACCAAAATGCAATATTTTATTTCTTGCAGTGTTATTTCCTCATTTTCTGGCATATTAATCTTTTCTTCAAGGAGATATTTTCTAATACTGAGAGATGCAATTTTATTGGAGTTTTTATTCTTTACTGCATTTTCTATTGCTTTAACGTCTTCCTTTTTTATATAGGGAAGAATGTAGTTGTCCCAGAACTTTATTCTTTTTCTGTTTTTTTCTATGAAGAGTTTGTATGCCCTTTTAAATTTTTTACTCTTTATTAAATAATAGAATTTTACGCCATCCGGCAGGTTTTCTGTGTATCTTTCAATTAAAAGTGCTTCTTTTCTTTCTTCTTTTATGCCTTTTGTAAAAAATGTTTCACGTGAAACAATTAATATAACAGCCGATAAAATAAGTATTTTTCTAAGGTATAAATTTATAACCCTGACCATAAACCGTCAATATGTGCTCTGGGTTTTTTGGATTGGATTCAATTTTTTTTCTAAGTTTTAATATGTAGTTATCTATGTATCTATTTCCAGGAGAAGGTAAAACTTTCCAGATCTCTCTCAAAAGTTCCTCCCTTGAAATAATTCTATTGCTATTTTGAAGAAAATATTTTAGAAGTTCAGCCTCGAGGAAAGTAAGAAAAAAAGTTTTTTCACCTTTTTTTAAAATTCCCCTTTTGCTGTCAAAGAAAAAACCAGAAAATTTGAAGGTTGAGGACTTGAGCGCTTTTTCTTCAATTTTTCTAAGGGAGGCCTTGACTCTTGCAAGGAGTTCATTAAGAGAAAAAGGTTTTTTCACATAATCATCGGCTCCTGCCTCAAAACCTCTAATTACATCTATTTCTCTACCTTTTGCTGTTAAAATAATGATGGGGATACCCGGTCTGATTGCCTTTAATTTTTTACAGAGGTCTAAACCATCGCAGTCAGGCAACATGAGATCTAAAATTATAATGGAAATATTTTTTGAAGAAAATAATTCAAGGGCAGACTTGCAGTCAGTAGCAAGATGGACATTGAAATTACTAAAGAGAAAAAAGTCTTTAAGTCCCAGAGCCATTGCCTCTTCATCTTCAACAATTAGTATGGAAAATTTTTCTTCCATTTATATCATCTTAATATTATTGGAAATTTTTGTTGCAACCTCAAGGGCCCTTATCCCATCCAGAATTGAGCAGGCCACTTCTTTGCCAGTTTCAATTGAATTTACAAAGGATTCCAACTCAAGTAAAAGAGGTTCCCTGTTAACAATATTTACCTTTTCAGACATCACGGTTTTCCGGGGAGATTCCACAAGAGTAAAAATTTTAGCACTTTTGTTTAGCAGATCTATAGAAATGTAATTCTTTTCCTGAAAAATTCTAAACTCTCTGACCTTTTTTGAGGACACTCTTGAACTTGAAAGATTTGCCACAGCTCCACCTTTAAATTCAAGTCTTACATTTGCAATGTCTATTTTGTCGGTGAGAATGGGGATACCTATGGATTTTATTTCACTTATTTCGTCCTGAATTATGTTTAAAATAAGGTCAATATCGTGTATCATAAGGTCAAAGATCACATCAACATCGGTACATCTTGGAGAAAAAAGAGAAAGGCGCTTGGTCTCCACATATTTTACCTTTTTGATAATGGGTTGTACTGCAAGAAAAGAGGGGTTAAATCTTTCTATATGTCCCACCTGCAGCAATATTCCTCTCTTGCTGTTCAGGATTCTTGCAAGTTCGTATGCGGTTTCAAGGGAATGGGTAACAGGCTTTTCCAAAAAACAGTGCTTACCCTTCAATAAGATTTTTCTGGCAACTTCAAAGTGGCTGACCGTAGGAGTCACAACTGATAGGGCATCACATTTTTCAATTAGTTCATCTAAATCTTTATAGAAGTTGACCCCAAATTCTTCTGCAACTGCTATTCCCCTCTCTACATCTATATCATTGATCCCTACAAGGTTAACACCTTTAAGATGGGATAAAATCCTTGCGTGATGATAGCCAAGGGATCCTATACCTATAACTCCAAAATTAATCATCACAATCCTCAATGTCTGAAATGTCTAATGCCAGTAAAGATCATGGCAATGTTATTTTCATTGGCAGCAGCAATAACTTCTTCATCGCGAATTGAACCACCTGGTTGTATAATGGCAATAATTCCATTTTCAGCAGCCACATCAACTGTGTCTCTAAATGGAATAAATCCATCAGAGGCCAGAACTGCCCCTACAATGGGAGATCGCGATTTCATAACTGCTATTTTGGCTGAATCCACTCTACTCATTTGACCGGCTCCAATTCCTATGGTCCTTTCCTCTTTGGCAATGACAATGGCATTTGACTTCACATTCTTAACGCATTTCCAGGCGAAAATGAGGTCATCAAAGGTTTCCTTGTCCGGTTTTCTCTTGGTGACAACTTTCATATCCTCAGGTTTAATTGTACAGATATCGGGTGTTTGAACAAGATAGCCTCCTTCAATCTTCCTGAAATCAAGATGTCTGAATTTTTCAAGTTTATTTATCTTTTTCTGGAAAATTCTCAATCTTTTCTTTCTCTTCAAAATAGAAATGGCCTCTTTTGTGTAATTTGGAGCAAGGATAACCTCAAAAAAGAGGTTTTTTAATTCTTTTGCACATTCTTCATCTACCGTTTTGTTAAAGGCAATAATTGATCCAAACGCAGAGTCATGATCTGTTAAAAGTGCTCGTGAAAAGGCATCTGCCGTAGTTTCACCTATGGCTACTCCACAGGGATTGTTGTGTTTTACAATGGCACAGCAGCACTTTTCGAAATCCCTTACAATGGAGTAAGCAGATTCCATGTCAAGGTAATTGTTAAATGAAGGTTCTATTCCTGATATTTGATTGGCATTAATCCAACCGTCAATGGGATTGATCAGGTTGTAGTATAGACCTGCTTCTTGGTGAGGGTTTTCACCATATCTTAAAATTTTTTCTCGAGAAAGGAGTAAGTAGATATTTTTATCGATTTCATTTTCATCTCTTTTAATTTCGAAAATTCCTCCATTTTCAACCTTTAATTCGGAAAAATAGGAAAATATATGGTAATCATAGACAAAGGTCCTTTCAAAACTTAGTTTTGCAAGTTCCAATCTCAATTTAAGGGGAATACTACCATTGTTTTCTTTGAGGGCATCAATTATTTTGTCATAGTAGTCTATGGAAGGAACAGGTACCACGCTTCTGAAATTTTTTGCGGCAGCCCTTAAAAGGGAAATACCACCTATGTCAATAAGTTCAACCATTTCCTCAAATTCTCTTCTTGTGTAATCATTCTTTTCAAAGGGATATAAATCAACCACAACCATATCCACAGGCGGAATTTTCAATTTTTCTATTTCCTTCATGTGCTGAGCATTGCTTTTATCGGCTAAAATGGAGGAAAAAATCTTTTGATCCAGGGTCTTAACTCTTCCACCAAGGACTTCTTTTTTTAGTGAGGAAAGATCTAAAATTGGTTTTGAATTAATTTTTCTGCTTTTTAAAAAATCGTGAGTTCCTGGAGTTGCATAAATTTCAATGTCAAATTTTTTGAGACTTTTTGCAAATTCTTCAAGTTTTTCTCTACTATAGACACTTAAAAGAACCCTTTTAATTTTTAACATTTTTATCTCCTTTTTTTGTTTTATAGTATATTGGTGGAAATTTAAAAAAAGGTGTTTTAGAAATATCTCCGTTTGATTTCCACCATATATAGACAATGATGTTCACCGTGTCTGTAATGGTTCTGGAGAACATGATGGAAGCAATTCCAAAGGCAGCAGACCTTTCATCAAAGGTATAAGAATTACCACCTTTTTCATATTGAAGTATTAAATTTGAATAGAATTTTTCATTTCTTTCCCAGATGGAATTTAAAAAGGAGTCAGGATCAGATTTTAAGAATAGATCTCTGGAAAAACCGTAAAAAATGGGAACAAATTTATCCCTTTTTAAATTCAAAAACCTTTCAAAATCCAATGCATATTCTTGGGGATAATTCTTTCCGCTAAATTTAATAAATGAAGAAAAATCATCAAGTTGGGCAAAGAGATGGAAGATTTTTAAGAACCTTTCAATAACTACCTTGAAGTTTGGAAAACCTTTTAAGTCCTCTATTTGCTCTTTTGTAAGAATTTTTATTTTATTAAAAATTTCATTTTTTGATTTATAATCAATATTTGTTGATTTTAGTGTTAGCTTTGTGGGAAATAATTCTCTGAGCGAAGGTGGAAGGCTCTTTAATACATATTTATACATTCTCTCTTTTGTTGTTGGGGAAAAGGAAAGTGCAAATTGTGAAAAAAAGATTAAAAGAATCAAAATAGCCGTTGGGATCTTTTTCATCTTCATTTTTTGAAACAATTTAAATGATTAATATATCAAATATTTTTTATGATAACAATTTAGAATTTAAGGTTTGCAATGGTTTTTAAAAAGAAAATAAAAATAGTGGTAGTAATTTCTCTTCTAATTTTTGTATCTTTGACAATCTTTTTTTTATTAAGGAGAGAAAAAAGTGGAGAAGAGTATGGAATTGTTCTTCCAGAGGGACTTTTATCTGAAGCAAAAAAGGTGGTCTATAGTGAGACAAAAGGGGAAAGAATAGTTTTTAAACTCAAGGCTAAAAAAAGTTTCAGTGGGGATGGAAGAGAAATATTTGAAGATATACTTGGATTATACTTTGACAGGAAAAAGAAAAAACCCCAGTTGATCGTTTCCAAAAGGTGTGAAAATGATTTAAAGAGGGGGAAAATAGTTTTTAAAGAGAATGTCAAAATTTTTTTGAGTGGAAATATTAAAATATATGGAAGTGAATTTATATATAAGAAAAATGAATGTTTGATCTATTCTCCTAAAAAATTTTCTTTTGTCTCAGAAAATATGGAGGGAAAAGGAAATTGGTGTGAGATAGGTTTAAACGAAGATACTCTTACCTTTAGGAAAAATTTTAAAATTTCAATAGTAAATGGATGGGAAAAAAATGATGTTTCCGGAAAAAAGGCTATTTTTTATGATAGGAAAAAGATAATTCATGTCATTGGAGGGGGAAGGATAAAAGGGGAAAAAATTGATTTATCCTCGGAAAATATGGAGATTGTTCTTGGAAAAAACAATGCAATTAAGGAAATATTTTGTAATAGAAAAAATGAAATTTTAGTTGGAAGTAAAGATAAAATAGAGGGAGATGTGGTTAAAGTGACATATGGTGAAGGTGGTATAGATAAGATAGAATCCAGAGGCAAAAGTAGAATTGTAATTGAGAATGGAAAGTTGAATCTAAAAGGAGAGGAACTTACTATTAGGCTTAAAGGAAATGCAATTTCAAGTATTGTATGTGGAAATAAAAATGTTTGCGGATTGGTAACTGGAGAAGAGGGAGAGAGATATAAGATAAAGGGAGATATGGTGAAAATTTTGTTAAAAGATGGGACTATGGACGGCATATTTGTTGATGGAAATGGTGAAATTGATTTTTCAGAGAATAAAAAGGTTGTTGGAAAGAGATTGGAATTAAATTTAAAGGGGATGAATATTGACAATATTGTTGTAAAAAATGGCAGGATGGAAAGTGAAGAAATTTTTGTATATGGAGATAAACTGCAGATTTATTTTAATAAAAACAGTATGAAGAGACTTTTGGGACAGAGACTGACGATTGAAAGAAGAGAGGAGAAGGAATTTTTTTCTGGTGAAAGGGGGGAGATCCTGTTTTCAAATGGAAAATTTGATAAAATAAGTTTAAAAAATAGGGTTATGGTCAAAGGGGAAAAATATGGGGTAATGAAAGGAGATTCCCTTGTCGCAAAGAGAAAGGGAATGGGGGAAAAATTGATGCTTCTTTTCACTGGAAATTTTGTCAGTGAGAAGGATGATAAAAAAATATTTGCAAAGACTGCCCATTGGGATGGGGAAAGTTTTACTTATGAAGAAGTAAAAATCAGGGGTCAGAAATATAGTATTAGTTCAGATCATTGTATTTTAAAGGAAAAAAATTACAAATTTTCTGGAAATGTGATTTTTAATTCCAAAGATGGTAAAAACATCATAACTTCAGATAAATTAGGTGTATATGAAAAATATTTTCTTTTTGTGGGAAGAGTTAGATTGATAAATGATTTCACCACTTTAAAGTGTGACAACTTGAAAATGAGTAGGGAAAAGGATGTTTTTGAAGGAAGAGGGAGTGTGATATTTATTTCAAAATTAAAAAATGGTAGTAAAATTTTTATTAGATCTGAAAAGATCAGTAAAATAAAAGAAAAATATGTCTTTTCTAAAAAGGTTTTTATGAGTTTTGGAGATATTTCCACAAATGGGGATATTATTGTATATGAAATGGGTGGAAAAGAAGATGTATTGAGGGGAAAGGGGCATGTTTTGGTAAATACGTCAAATTTTAGGGCAACTGGAGACAGATTGTCATATTTTGTAAAAGAGGGTAAAATGTCAATTTCAGGTAGAAGGGTTAAAGTTATCAATAAGGAGGATAAGTCAACTTCTATTGGGAAAAGGGTCTTGTATTTTGAAAAGGAGGGTCGACTTAAAATTGAATGAGAATAGCAGAGGTGTACTTGAAGCAAAAGGTATTTCAAAAAGTTTTGAAAATAGAAAGGTAGTTGATAAAGTATCTCTTTATTTTGAAGAGGGAGAGATTGTGGGGCTTCTTGGTCCCAATGGTGCGGGAAAGACAACTACTTTTGGTATAATAATTGGTGAAATAGAACCGGATGAAGGGAGAGTGTATTTAGATGGTGAAGATATTACGGATCTTCCCATGTATAAAAGGGCAAGAAAGGGGATAAGTTATCTTCCACAGGAAACATCTATATTTAAAAAACTTACCGTATTTGAAAATTTAATGATAATAGCAGAAATGACAGAAATGGGTGAAGGGGAGAGAATGGATAAAATCAATCATCTTTTATATGAATTTGGATTGTATCATTTAAGATCTAAAAAGGGTAATACCCTTTCGGGAGGAGAAAGAAGAAGGGTTGAAATAGCCCGTTCTCTAATACTTAATCCAAAGTTTATACTTCTTGATGAACCCTTTGCAGGAGTAGATCCTTTAGTGGTTGCTGATATTCAAGAGTTAGTATCTCAGTTAAAGGACAGGAATATTGGGGTGGTGATAACAGATCACAATGTAAGAGATACCCTTAAAATTACTGATAGGGCATATATTATTACTGAAGGTAGGATTTTTAAAAGCGGAAGACCAGTTGAACTTGCCGGAGATGAAGATGTAAAAAGGGTATATCTTGGAAAAGATTTTGAACTTTAGATAGGGGAGTTTAAAAAGGGGTATATTTTGTGGTATAATTTTTCTTAGGAAAGGGTATGAAAAATAATATTTCATTAGAGCAACATAATGAATTACAGCAACGACTGGAACAGAAATTAATACTGAGCCAGGCTATTTTACAGAGACTTGAGCTATTAACATTACCATATCTTGATTTAACAAATAAGATAAATGAAGAACTCCTGAGCAATCCTTTCCTCGAGGAAACTTCCCTTAAAGAGGAAACTCGTGAAAGTGAAGATAGGGATGTGGGTTATGGAGAGAGTATAGAGACTTCCCATAAAAAGGATTCCTTTGAGAGTGTGGATCTTGGGGATTATTTTGAAAACTATCTGGATCCTGGATATAAGACCAGAAAGGTTTCCACAGACGAAGATAAAAATGTATTTGAAAATATAGCTGTTAAGCCAATTTCTCTATATGAACATTTGATGTGGCAGATTGATTTTCTGGATGCTCCGAAAAATATTTTGGAAATTGCTAAAGAGATTATTGGTAATCTCGATGATGATGGCTACTTAAATGTATCCCTGGAGGATATTGCCTCTTCACTGAAAGTGGATGTAGAAGAGGTGGAAAAGGCTCTTCAACTTGTTCAAAGTCTTGACCCACCTGGTGTGGGTGCAAGAAATATAAGGGAATCCTTTTTGATACAATTGAGACAAATGGGTAAGGAAAACACCATTACTTATGAAATAGTTGATAAGTACCACCATTTACTGGAAGAAGGTGATCTGGAAGGAATAGCAGCTAAACTGGATGTGGATATAGACCTTGTTAAAGAAAGTATTGAGGAATTAAAGAAACTGAACCCAAGACCTGGACTTCAATATTCTGACGATAAGAATATTTTTATTGTTCCCGATGTGTTTATTAAAAAGGTTGGAAATGACTATGTGGTTATTTTAAATGAGGAGGGCATTCCAAACATAAGATTAAATGAAAAGTATATGGAATTGCTGAAAAAAGGAGAATTTGAAAAAAAAGATGAACAAGTTTTAAGAAAAAAATTGAAAGATGCTGTGGAACTTATAAAAGGTATTTACAAAAGAAATACTACTTTATATAGGGTTGCAACGGTTATTGTAAATAAGCAGAGAGATTTTTTGGATAAAGGGATTGAATATTTGAAGCCTCTTTCCCTTAAAGATGTTGCTGAAGAAGTTGGTGTCCACATTTCTACTGTAAGTAGAGTAGTTACAAATAAGTGGGTCCAATGTCCTCAGGGTGTCTTTGAAATGAGGAAATTTTTTTCCACAGGCTTTAAAAGTAGTTCAGGTGAGGATATATCTGTAAATGAGTTGAGAAGCAAAATTAAAGAGATAATTGAGAGAGAAGATAAGACAAAACCCTATTCTGACAGTAAAATAGCTAAAATTTTACAGGAAGAGGGAATAGATATTAAAAGAAGGACTGTTACCAAGTATAGGGAGTTATTGGGTATTCCCACTTCGAGGGATAGAAAATTAAAATAAAATTTTGTAGGAGGAAGTATGAATTTAGAAATTACCTCAAAACAAATTCAGATTACTCAGCCAATCAAAGATTTTATCAATAAGAAGATAGAAAAATTTCCAAAACTTGTGGGTTCAATGTGTGATTTTCACTTTATTATTTCTTCTGAAAGACACAGATTTATTACAGAGATTATTCTCACAACTAAAATAGGAAGGTATACAGCAAGTTCAGATGCGAAAGATATTTACAGTTCAATTGGTTCTGCCATTGAGAAAATTGAAAAACAGGTAAAGAAAAATAAGGAAAAACTGATAGATTCAAAGAAGCCGGGAATCAGTAAGGAAGAATTGAGGGAAATGATGGTACGTAATATGTTTATGGAATCATTGGGTGATGTGGAATTGAAGGAGAATCCAGAAGTGATAGAAGTGGTTTTGGATCATAAACCAATGGATCTTGAAGAGGCGGCTCTCGAACTGAAAAAATCAAAGGGGAACTTCCTTGTTTTCTACAATGCTAAAACAAAAAATTTAAATGTTCTCTATAAAAGAAGTGATGGGAATTTTGGATTAATAAGGCCAATGTAAAAGATTTTTGGGGGGGTTATTCCCCCTGATTTTTCCCCCCATACCATTTTTTGTAAAATTCAATATATTCCTGATTTAAAATTGACTTCCACCAATTTTCATTTTCCACATACCACAGGACCGTTTTCTGAAGACCTTTTTTCATTGAAGTCTTGGGGGTCCATCCCAGTTTTTTTACCTTATCAAAAGAGAGAGCATATCTGTAATCGTGCCCAGGGCGATCTTCAACAAAGGAAATTAATTCTGAATAACTCTTCACTTTTTTGGAGGGCTTTATTTCATCCAGGATTTTGCAGATTCTTCTTACAAGATTTATGTTTTTCAATTCATCATTACTGGCAATATTATATGATTCTCCCACTTTTCCCCTTCTGATTACCAGATCTATTCCTTCACAGTGATCTTCTACAAATAGCCAATTTCTAATATTTTCTCCTTTCCCATAAATGGGAATGTTTTTATGGTTTAAACAGTTAATTATGGTTAAAGGAATTAATTTTTCAGGAAATTGGTATGGTCCATAATTGTTGGAAGAATTGGTTATGGTTACTGGTAGATTAAAAGTTTTGTAATAGGAATATACAAAGTGATCAGCCCCTGCCTTGGATGCTGAATAGGGACTTGATGGCTTATAACAACTACTTTCCAAAAATTTACCATGATCCTTTAAACTTCCATAGACCTCATCTGTGGATATATGGTGGAATCTCACATTGTTGTCATTTCCCCAGAAGTTCCTTGCAACTTCAAGAAGTCTCAAGGTACCCAGAGTGTTTGTAGTCAAGAATATTTCTGGATTTAAAATGGATCTGTCCACATGACTTTCTGCCGCAAAATTGACAATTGTGTCTATATTGTGCCTTTCCATTATCTTGAATATTGAATCAGAATTTGTGATATCTTCTTTATAAAAAAAATATCTGTTTTCATATCTTTCAGATATATCTTTAAGGGAAAGTATATTCCCTGCATAGGTTAGTTTATCAACATTTACCACAGTAATCTGATTATAATTTCCCAGAAGATATCTTATAAAGTTGGAACCTATAAAACCACATCCGCCAGTTATTAGGATATTTTGGGGAGTATAAACCATTTTTAAAAACAGAGTTTAGATTAAAGGGGATTATACCGTAAAAGGAAAATAAAAAAAAGCCCCCAAAGTGGGGGCTTAAGAATTATTTTTTAGTAGAGACCTCCACCTGCTGGTGGCATTGGATTTTGTTTTTCTTCTTCAGGAAGTTCATACACAGTTGCTTCTGTTGTAAGTAGCAGTGAAGCAATTGAGGCGGCATTTTGTAATGCTGTTTTTGTAACCTTTGCGGGATCAATTACACCTGCCTTTATCAAATCTTCATATACTTCTGTCTGGGCGTTAAATCCAAAGTTAATTTCATCTTTTTCTCTAACTTTTTCAACCACTATTGCACCTTCGTGTCCAGCATTTGCTGCAATCTGTCTGAGGGGCTCTTCACATGCCCTTTTAATTATTTCAACACCTATCTTTTCATCAGGGTCCTCTATCTTTAATTCGTCAAGGACTTTAGCTGCTCTCAAAAGGGCAACTCCACCTCCGGGAACTATTCCACTTTCAACAGCTGCTTTGGTTGCATGCATAGCATCTTCAACTCTTGCTTTCTTTTCTTTTAATTCTGATTCTGTGGCTGCCCCAACTTTTATAACTGCTACACCACCTACAAGTTTAGCAAGCCTTTCCTGAAGTTTTTCTCTATCGTAATCTGATGTTGTCTCTTCTTTTAGAACTCTCAACTGTTTTATTCTTGCCTGGATGTCTTCAGGTTTTCCATATCCTTCAATGATGGTGGTGTTGTCTTTGTCAATCTTTACGGTTTTTGCTCTTCCAAGATCTTCAATGGATACATTTTCAAGTTTTAATCCCAGATCCTCAGATATTACTTTACCACCAGTTAGTATGGCTATATCTTCAAGCATTGCCTTTCTTCTGTCGCCAAACCCGGGTGCTTTAACTGCTGCACACTGTAGAGTTCCCCTAATTTTGTTTACTATTAACGTGGCAAGAGCCTCTCCTTCAATATCTTCAGCAATTATCAACAGAGGCTTTCCAGATTTTGCCACCTGTTCTAAAATTGGAAGCATATCCTTCAAGTTGCTGATTTTCTTCTCGTGGATGAGTATGTAAGGTTCTTCAAGAACTGCCTCCATTCTGTCTGGATCTGTAACAAAATAAGGTGATAGATATCCTCTATCAAACTGCATTCCTTCAACAACTTCAAGTGTTGTTTCCATGGTCTTTGATTCTTCAACAGTTATAACCCCTTCCTTTCCAACCTTGTTCATTGCCTCTGCTATAATTTTTCCAATGGAAAGGTCGTTATTTGCTGAAATTGCTCCAACCTGAGCGATCATTTCACCTTCAACAGGTGTTGAAAATTCATCGATCTTTTTCACCACGGCTTCAACCGCCTTTTCTATTCCCTTTTTAATTGCCATGGGGTTAGCACCGGCGGTCACATTCTTAACGCCCTCTCTAAAGATACACTGGGCAAGAACAGTTGCTGTTGTTGTACCGTCACCTGCCACATCACTTGTTTTGGATGCCACTTCTTTTACCATCTGGGCACCAAGGTTTTCAACCTTATCCTTTAGTTCGATCTCTTTTGCAACGGAAACTCCATCTTTTGTAATTGTTGGAGATCCAAATTTTTTCTCTAAAATAACATTTCTTCCCTTGGGGCCAAGGGTTATTTTTACAGCATCGGCTAATTTGTCAACACCTTTTAGTATCTGATGTCTACAATCTTCTCCACAAATTATTTCTTTAGCCATAGTTCCTCTCCTTTTATATTAATTTTTTTATTCAATAACACAGAGAATTTCATCTTCTCTCATTATGAGATATTCTTCTCCATCAATTTTAATTTCATTTCCGGCATATTTTCCAAACAACACCTTGTCACCTTCTTTCACATCAAGAGGCACTCTCTCACCATTTTCCAATAGTTTCCCCTTTCCTACAGCAATTACTTTTCCTTTTTGGGGCTTTTCCTTTGCAGTATCTGGAATTATAATTCCACCTTTACTTTTTTGTTCCTCTTCTTCCATTCTCTTAATTAAAACTCTGTCATTTAAGGGTCTAATCTTCATCGTACTCCTCCCTGAAAAAATTTTTCAACTTAACAGATAAGCAATTATTATGCCAAAAAAAATAAGGGTTTTTGAGTGAAGTGTGGAGAAAAATTACTCGCTTTACGAATTGGTATGAGTAAAAGTTCCCAGATTAATAATAGGGTATTACTGCGGAGATAAAGTTAAGAGAATTATCTCCAAATATTTCATAAGCGGCTATGGGATAATCTGATTTTATATCGATATAACCTTTTCCCATGGTATTTGGATTGGGAAAGAGGAGTTCGCTACCAACGAGGGAAATAAATCTTGAGAATGGGGATATTTCTGTTTCGAGGTGATAGATTGGATCAATGTTTTCTCCATCGTAAATTGAGATTTCAATTTTGTTGTTGTAGGGATAAGGATTTACAAGGGCAAGTCCAGTGAAATACGATATATTTCCAATATCACCTTTTGCAATATGATTGAAAAGTAATCTTTTAGAGAGTTCTTTAAAGGCAGGTTGTATTGTAAGAAATGCTCCATTTAAGTCGCCAATTTCACTATAAGAAAGGATATTTCCATTACATGTTATTTTTATCCATCCATCAAAGAAATCTTTAGATTCACCAGAAGGCAGAATATCTTTTACATTTAATGAATAAGTTGAATAGGGAGATAATTGAGGAAGCAGAAAACTGTCAAGAATGAGATTGCCATTAGAATCGAAAATGGAAATATAAATATTGGTTACTTGTGTGGATTCAAGAGAAATAAAATGAAGTTTGGTGTAATATCCACCACCCATTGCCACATGAGGTATTATAAGAGAAGATGAAAAATTGGGATTCCGGGAATTCAATACTGCTAAGTTTGAACCATCAAAAATATATATTTCAGAAATGAGGGAATTTGAGGAATTGATTTTTATATAATCACCAGAGTTCATTTCTGGAAATATTTCATTTAAATTGAGGGTACGCTCATTCCTCCCATTTAAGGTGTTGGTGGGCGAAAATTGGAGAAGAGTGCCATCGGAATCAAAAAGAAAAATTGTAAATAGGACATCTTCACCATGTGGATTAAAAAGGGATAGATAAGTAATATAATTTTCACTGAGAAGAAAGAGAGGTATTGTTATTTGATTCAGGTTTTCCTGGGGAGGGATTGTTCCGTCGAGATAACTTCCCTCATAATCACCCTTCATGTAAAAAAGTTCCACAGGAAATGGGGATATAAAAAGAAGATAATTATCTTCACTCAGATTGATGGGGAATAGGTTACCCGCTATAAAAATTTTTTCACCCTTTTCCGGAATTTCAAATACCTGGGGATTTGAAAAAGATGGATCGCGGTCTCGATCATCATCACACTCTGTAATTGTACCATCTTCGTTATAGAGAAAAAGTTTTCCACTAATTGGAAAGTTATTTCTGTTCACAATGGTTATACCGGTAAATGAATTTTCAGTTAGTCTTTTTAGGGGAATTTGATAGAGGGAAACCCTTTTTATTAAAATCCTTGAAAAGGGATAAGGTATTGTCATGTTGATTTTGATTCCTTCAAATGCAAATTGCAAATTTTTAATCCCATACTCTGTTTTAAATGTTCCCCCACTTTCAAAAGAACTTATTATTTCACCCTTTTTTTCATCCTCCAATGTTGGTTTCTCACATAACAAATATTTATCCCTGTTTAGGAGAATTAACCCGACCCCATCCTCTATGTCTTTGATAAGTGTGGGAATGTTTTCTCCACTGTGGGAAACTAAGAAATTTACTTTTTTTGATAAAGATGTGCCATTTTCAAGCGTAATTTTACCAACGATGGTATATACACCATCTGAGAGGGTAGTGGTATCAAAAAACCAATCGTTGTTTATTTTCTCATAAAGGGTGTATTCTTTTTTAAAAACTCGGATACTTCCTCGGTATACTTCAATTGTTAAAGGATTTTCAGAGGATAAAAGTTCTTCCCTTTCAATTCCATTTTCATCTTTAGACCTTTTAAAGGCAAAATATGTTAAATTCATTGGGTTAACTGTCGAAAAGTACCAATTGTTGTTAAATTTAGTCCACTGTGGGATTAAAACAAGAGATGTTTCCTCATCGTTCTTCCTATTGATTGAGAGACTTTTCATAAAGTGGGAAGGGTACTTGAATGAGTCTATTCCCTTTTCGCCCATTATGGTATCTAAAATGGGATAGAATTCTTCGCTGCTTAAGTTTGTACAGTCTATACATCTCAAATTTTCATTTATTTCCTTTAAAAGAGTATAGTCATATATGTCAGATGAATCTGAATGTTTGCTTGAAAGGAGCATAAAAACCGCTGCGGAGTAGTTGTAGTAATATTCTGGAAAACTTGAGTTTGTGAAATTTATATTGGGGGAAAGAAATCTATTTTCTTCTAAAATATCAAACAGGAAAATGTTTTTCTGGGGATCTCTTCCCCTCATATCCCTTATCTCTTTGTCAAATAGGTATTTACTTATGAGTTCAGTACAACATTCTGTCATTCCTTCTTCAATCCAGATGGTGGAAATGGGAGTATCTCTGTGGTAGGAGTGGATGAATTCATGTGTGAATAGTTGATCGTAGTATGGGTCATTGTTATAATCTTCATCTATTTTCCCATCATTGTCATCATCCACTCCGTTGTATGGATCTTCATCTATTTCTCCATCCCCATCGTTATCCACTCTATAGTTTTCGATGGGATATTTTGAAATTATAATCACATTGTTTTCCCTATTGTAAAAAAACCAATCTGGGAGTGATGGGTCATATTTGATGGTTATGGGTGAAGTATCTGGATTTTCTCCATAAAAATGATCCACATATGGAGTTATCATGTTTAAAAGATTAATAAAGTAAGAGTAGTAATTTGGGTCCACGGAAGAATCAAAAATTACTTCTTTTTTATCGCTGAGTGTGAAATGGGAGACCCCATTTATCTCCATTTTTTTTTGAATGACACCACCGCATTTAAGGGCATAGAGATAGGTACTTAAAAAGAAAAGCAAGATTATTGACGTAAGAAATATATTTTTTTTCATAACTCCAACATAAATAAGATAATTTTAAGTGTTTAAAGTTGCAAACAAAGTGTTTATTTTTTTCTCGGGTGATATCTATCATAAACTTCTTTTATATGTTTCTGAGTGACAAATGTGTATATTTCTGTGGTTGAAATATCACTGTGTCCAAGCATTATCTGAATAGAACGTAGGTCTGCACCATGTTCAAGAAGGTGAGTTGCAAAGGAGTGTCTTAGTGTGTGGGGTGAAATCTTTTTTTCTATTCCGGCAAGGGATGCATATTTTTTTATTAATTTCCAGATTCCCTGTCTGGTTAGTTGTCCCCCTCTCCTGTTTAGAAATATGTGGTCATTTTTCTTTTCTTTAAGTAAATATCCCCTTCCTTCAAGTAGATATTTTTTTAGCCACTTTTTTGCACTTTCCCCAAAGGGTACGAGTCTTTCCTTGCTTCCCTTTCCTTTACATTTCAGATAGGAAAATTCAAGATTTATGTCATCCACAGCGAGATTTGCTACTTCAGAAACCCTGAGACCTGATCCGTACATTATTTCAAGCATTGCCCTATCCCTTAATCCAGCGGGAGTGCTTGTATTGGGTGCTTCTATTAATTTATTAACTTCTTCTTCAGTAAGGTAAATGGGTAATTTCTTCCACAATTTGGGGACGGATAAAACACCTATGATTTCTTCTTTTATTATCTTTTCCTGTGTCAAGAATTTTAAAAAATTTCTGAGGGTCACAATATTTCTTGCTATGGAGGAATCTTTAAGTCCAAGAGAATAGAGATATTTCACATAATCCAGGAGAATTTCAGAGTTTAACTTTTCCATGTCAATTTTCTTTTTTTCCAGGAATTTATCGAATTTTTTTATGTCTTCATGGTAGGATGCTATGGTGTTTTTACTTAACCCCCTGTCTATTTTTAAAAATTCAATGAAATCTTTTATGAGTTTTTCTATCATTTTAACCTTAAAAATGGATTGTTATTTTTTTCATAAAAAACAGTTGTATCTTCACCATGTCCTGGGAATATATGGATGTCATCTGAAAGTGTAAGAATTTTATTTTTTATGGAGTTTATAATTTCTTCGTAATTTCCTCCAGGTAGATCTGTTCTTCCAATTCCTTCGCAAAAAATGGTATCTCCGGAGAAGAGAACTTTGTTATTAACAAGGAAGGAAACACTACCCGGTGTGTGTCCAGGTGTGTGAATAATTTCAATTTTATACCCATCTATTTTTATAGGATCTTTTTCTTCCAGGAAAAAATCTGGTTCTGGAATATATTTTATATTTAAAAGGCTCTGTAAATTAAAAATGTCTATTTTTTCAATTTCCAGAAAAGGTAGATCCTTTTTATGCATACCAATTTTGACATCTGGAAAGGCCTCTTTTATAATCCAGTTGTTTCCTGTATGGTCGGGATGTCCATGGGTGTTTAATAAATAAATGGGGATCAGATTTTTTGAATGTATGTGATTTATGAGGGTATGACCTTCTGCACCGGGATCTATTATTATACTTTTTTTTGAGGGAAAAATTAGGAGATAGGAATTTACTGCTAAAGGTCCAAGGGAAAATTTTAAAATTTTCAATTTGTCAAAATTATATTCCTGCATTGAATTTAGATTTTGTTTTAAATTTTAAAGAGAGATAAAATTTGCAATTATCTTCCATATAATGTTCATATTTTACGTGGCTTAAATCCAGAACCTTTTTTGTAACCTCCCATATAAAGTTTTCCTCAACTTCCTTCAGAAAGAGATCTGTGGAATTAAATAGTCTGTCATTTTTAGAAAGAAAATTGAACTTCAAGTTTAAGTATTTTTCTTCAAGAGTTGGAGAAACTCTTATTTCTCCGGTAAAAATATTTTCAAGGATAAGTCTAAATAATAAATTTAGGCAAAATGGGACCAGATCTCTGTCAATTAAGATTTCTGGAAAGACTTCATGATGGGAGATTTGAATTGGAATTTTCTTGAGTAATGTGAATTTTTTAATATTTTCAATTAAATTATTAAAAAACTCCTGGAAATTTTGACTTTCAAGATTTAAGGAAAAATTTTCATCCAGCAATACCTTTAAAAGTTTAAATTGTTCCATTTCCTCTTTCAATATTTCCAGTTCTGCTTCAATATTTCTGACTTGAGGTAATTGGGAAATCTCTGATATTTCATTTTTTAAGAGTTGGAAAAAACCTTCAAGTTTGATAAGGGACTTTTTCAAATTCCGACTTATTGTGAATATTTTATTTATATGATTAACCCTTTCTTTTAACTTATTTACATATGCCAGTTCATTTTTTAATTTACTTATTTCAAGTTGAAACTTATTTAGTTGATTGTCAAAGTTTTTTGCGTTATTAATTAGAAAGGAAGACATCTCGCAGATTCTCACTATTGTGTTTATGGTATCTAATTTTAGTGGGGATCCATCTACACACTCAAAGATAAAGTATTCAGGTTTTCTTTCAATGTTTTCTCTTTGTGGAACAATCAAGATTTCCACATTTTCCGAATTTAAATTGGATTTTTCCTTTATGAGCAAAAAGGGCTTGTCTTTTTTTAGTTTTTCTCCATCCCTTTTCAAAATTTCGAAGATTGTATTGTGATTTAGTAAAATTCCAGATTCCACTGAAAAAAAATTTGATTTATCTTCAACAAGCAGAGAGAAATTTAACCTTGAAAAGTTTGATTTAAAAAAATCTTCTATCCTTTGTTTTATGGATTTTGCTTCCTGAATGAAAAAGGTGGAAGATAGAAATTTTAAAATCAAATTTGCTTCATCATTTCTCTGAATTATTTCATTTTGAAGTATGTGGAATTCCACCATCTGCCTGATGATTTTGAAAAAAGATTCCACCTCTTTGTCAAAGATGGTTTTTTCATCTTTTTTTCTTAAAAGAAAAAGTCCACCAATGAGTTTTTCCCTTCTAAAAAAGGGAAGTATTAGAAATTTTTTCTCCCTGTAGTTTTCTACAATATTGGAGACATCTTCATATTCTCTCCAGTTAAAATATATTCCCTCTTTGAGGTCTTCAAATTTTTTATGTATGTATTCTTTTATAAGGGGGCAGATGTCCATGTTCCATTTGTAGTCAACACAACTTTGAACACTTGACTCTACGACTTCGTAAAAGATAATACCCTTTTCAACTTTAAAAATTTCAAAAAAATATAAAAGGGAGTTGTAGAGATTTTTTGAAATATTTTCCGCTGATGATAGGATGGAAAAGGACTTGTTGTAAAATGTTTTTCGTGCCTTTAATTCTTCTTCTACCTCTTTTAAGGCTTTCTCTTTTTTTTTAAGTTCTGTGGAAAATTTATATGTTTTTCTAAAAACAAGTGAAGATAAGAATAGGAGGAGTAAACAACCAGCGATGATTAAATAATTTAAATTTTGAACTAAAAAAGTAAAAATTTTATCCATAACTCTTTGAATTACAAAATTTTATTATATTCTTTATGGTATTTTTAGTCAATTACTTAAAATAAATTTAAAAAGTTGTATAATTACTTAAGGATCATGTAAAGGAGTGAAAAAATGGAAAATGAAAAGTTTTTATCCATTTCCAGAGATTTTCTTGAATTACTTCTTGATGGTGTTCACAATAAGCCTACTTTTGTCCTATGGGATGGCAGTAAAATTTTAGGCAATAAAAGAGAAACTGAAATTTTAATTAATTATCCCTGGAGTTTGAGGGAGATGTTTTTAAACCCTTCGGAACTTTCAATGGCAGAAGCGTATATTTATGGGGATATTGATATTAAGGGTAATATATATGATGTGTTTCCCCTTGCAAATGAACTGATTGAGAAAAAATTTGGGGTAAAGAATAAGGTAAAACTTTTCACCCTTCTAAAAAAGCTACCTTCAAGGAAAATTTCCTATGAAAAATGTTTTGCAAATTTAAGTGGTAAAAAACACAGTAAAGACAGAGATGCAAGTGCCATTTCATATCACTATGACGTTTCAAATGATTTTTTCAGATTATTTCTCGATAAAAATATGCAATATTCTTGTGCCTACTTTGAAAGTGAAGATGATTCAATAGATGTGGCTCAGGAGAAGAAGATGGAATATATTTGCAGGAAATTGTCATTGACTCCTGGCGAAAAGTTGCTGGATATTGGTGCCGGATGGGGTGGGTTAATTATTTATGCTGCCAAGAATTATGGTGTTATTGCTCGTGGGATCACTTTAAGTAAGAGACAATATGAGTATGCAAGGAATTGGATAAAAAAAGAAGGACTTGAGGAAAAATGTTCAATGGAATTACTTGATTATAGAGATATTGATGGCAAAGAGAAATTTGACAAAATAGTGAGTGTTGGAATGTTTGAACATGTTGGAAGGGAAAATTATGAAAAATATTTGAAGATCGCCTATAACATTTTAAAAGAAGGGGGGCTTTTTTTAAACCATGGAATTTCAATAAGAGCAGATCTCTTTGGGAAATCAAGATCCTCTTTTTCTGAAAAGTATGTTTTTCCAGATGGAGAGTTACTACCCATTTATTTCACCACTAAAATCTCCGAGATGGTGGGATTTGAAATCAGGGATGTGGAGTGTTTGAGGGAACACTACTCTTTGACTCTAAGGAAATGGGTTAGCAGATTGGAAAAAAATAGAGAAAAAGCCATTGAATTTGCAGGAGAAAAGAGATACAGAATCTGGAGATTATATATGGCTGGCAGTGCTGAACAATTTAAAAATAGGGAGATAGGAGTATACCAAACACTTCTTTTAAAAGATAAAAATGGAATGGGAAATCTGCCCCTTAGCAGAAGGAGTTGGTATTTATAGTTATAATACTGAATGGCGACAAATAAATAAAAAGGCAGAGAAGAAACAAGATTTTTAGGTATGTCTTCC
>Ga0256842_1000311_pt1 | contig 42867 bp, 52 predicted proteins | sample 4559240metaG_FD_185973 | JGI IMG/M metagenome (GOLD analysis project Ga0256842, IMG submission 185973) | Hydrothermal vent microbial communities from Guaymas Basin, Mexico - 4559-240 | ecosystem: Environmental > Aquatic > Marine > Hydrothermal vents | place: Mexico: Guaymas Basin | collected...
TAGTAATTAATCTTAAGGGTGGGTTGCAGTACCTCTAATTCTATACAGTCTCTACACCTGTTACATAAGAATGTCGCAATGAATGCAAGTTGCAGTACCTCTAATTCTATACAGTCTCTACGCCTACACTATTAAAAGCAATGTAGATATTGTCATTTCTAAGTTTTTTTCATCAAAATATTTGTCATTTCAAAGTTTTCTTTTGAAATATTACTTAAAAAATCTTTTGTTTCTTCAATACATTTTTTCATTTCCTTGCTGTAGTTTCTTTTTGAAATTGTACATGCACCATACTCGTTAACTTCTGTAATAATACTAGAATCTTCATCAATAGTAATCTTGTATTCAACTTTTCCAAAATCATTAGCACTTGTTGAACCAAGATTATTTAAAATTGCTTTTTCAAGACCTAAGATTAAAAGCCCTTTTTCAACTTCTGTAAGTTTTTCTCTTTCGGAGATACCACCAAAAAAATCTATACCAACAGCAACATATTCTCTGTCAATTACACCTCTTATAGTTTGTTTTTTTGTTTTTGTTTTTTTATCATCTTCTTCTTCTTCTTCACTATTGCGGTCTTTAGCTCGTGCTTTAATATTTGCATCACTTTTTTCTAGCCACTCTTGAATTTGCTCTTGTGTAAGATATTGAGAGTTTTTATCTCTATCTAGTATTCCATCACGAACAACAACAGTAGTATTAGCTAAAATAGAGGAAAAAACATTTCCTTTTTCAGATTCATAAAATTGATAGTACACTTCATCATCTAGATTTTTTTCAAATGGAATAAAATTTGAAACTCTTATTTTTCCTTTTATTGCTAAAGATGCACCAAATAAAGAGATTTGAGGGTTTAATCTTCTAACTTCATCCTCAATATCAAAAGATTGTTCTTGATAAAGATTTCCACCACCAGAGTTCATAAGATGATAGTCTTCAGGGGAACCTAGTAGCTTTTCGTCATCTTTTACGTTTTTCGCTAAAGCTTCTAACATTACCGCCATTGTTTCTCGTCTTAACATACCTCTAAAACCATTTCCTGTATATATCGGAACTGATAATGGCATTCTTGCTCCATGTTTATTTCTTATGAAAACTTTTTGTTTTTTTACTCTAATTATTGAGTTTCTAATGCTTGTAGCATCTTCTGTTTTGTCAATTTGACATAGTGGGCTTTTTGTTTGAAAAGCTATTTTTATCATCTTCTTATCCTCTGTTTATTTTTTTAGTATTTCTTCATTTGTACAATCTTTATAATATTATATATAGTCAATACAATAGCTAACTAATTACAGTATCTCTTTTTTATGCAATCTTACTAAAACTTAATTAAATTAGTACAATCTTTAGAGTTACAGTATTTCTAATTTCATGCAGTCTGTTCAATCAATCTTTAATCCAATTTTACACTATTCAATAATAGTCTAATATGAGAGTTATATTGTTTTTGAAAATCAAGTATTATTTTTACATTTTGCATATTATCATATTCTCTTTTTAATGAAATATGAGAACTTTTATTTTTATCAAAATTTCCACATAAATGAATTTTTTTAATCTTGTTATCTGCTGTAATATTAGCAATATCTTTTATAGCCTGTTGCAATAATTCATTATCTATATAAAGTTGAGTATTTCCATACTGAACTATAAAATAAGCATTTGAAATAGATACTTTTCCTTTAAAAGAAACATGTTGAGCATTTTGAGTATCTTTTAAATTAATACTAAAAGGTGGTTTTAGCATCTTTGGATTTAGTATAAAATCTTTATATCGTGTACCATCTTTAGCATTTTTTCCTTGTAAATATAACCATGATTTTTTATCAACATAAGAGTATGCAATTTCTGATATATTTTCAATACACCACAAGGCTTCTTTTGATAAAAAATCATTATTATTAAAAGAATCATAATCAGAAAAGCTAGATTTTAATCTAATCATTGTAGACTTTATATCACTACTAATACCCTTTTTTGATATATTTCCTGTTATAGAACATTTTAAATCTTTATTATTTTCCACCCAAGAAGTTTTAGAATTTCTTACTGAAATCTTTTTTAATATTTTACTCATTGGAATATCTTTAAACTTTATCTCTTTTTTATCAAGAGAGTGTTTATATAGAAAATTACAATTATGCTCATAGTCTTCAATTGAAGATAAAAATTTATCCTCATTGTAAGATTTATCCTTTAATTCATAAAGAGCGGTTGTAGGCATATAGCAAGGCTCTAAATCTTCTTCTAGCCAATATGGTGGCATTCTTCTCATTTGTGCAATCTTCTTACTATTTACACTAAAATCCTTTACTGGAAGTGGCTTTGATGGAGTTGTATCATTTAACAAAAAACCTTTATCTTCATTAATTTCTTCAATTTCTATATTTTTAACCATACCAAAACCTACAGATTGTTTTTTTCCAAGAGCAAAAGCTTTGCCTATTAAAAGCTTTTTAACAATAGCTTTTTTTGCTTTTATATAAAAATAAAGCTTATCAACAAGCATTGTTTCATCAGTACCTAAAAATGCTTTAAATAAAGCATCGCTTGTTTTTTTCTTTTTTGTAGCATCAAACAATTTTCTGTGTTCAGATTTTTTAACAAAAGTTTCAAAATCGAATGAAATATCAGCATTTTTATCAATATACCAAATTGAACCACTAAACACACCATTTTCTTTATGAATAAAATCAACTGTCTTATGCTCTTTATCAAAAGGCATAACTTTACCTTTTTCTTTTGAATAAGCATAATAAGAGGATAAAATTATCCCATCTATAGTTGTAGTTCTATCTAATATTACAGGTGATTTCATATGAAAAGTAATTTTTAAATCTTGCATCTGCCTATTTCCCTCTTCTTTGTGTTACTTTTTTTTGTTCTAACTCGCCATAGCCCATACCGACATTGTAACCAACGAAATCAGGCAATTTCTTATTTGAAATTATTGTTCCATACACAGCAGGAAAGTGTTGTTCATCTTTATATCTAACGACTACATATTTAAGGTCTTTATAGACAAGCATTAAATCATCTAAATCTACCTCTTTATTTAACCATTCCTTATTCATGTAGATGATACTCTCTTTTATTTCATCAGTAACAAGTTTTTCCAACTCCTGTATGTTTACATTATTAACATCTTTTGTAATTGATTTTGCTCGTTGAAATTGTCTCATAATCATAGGAGTTTTCAATCTTCGTTCTTCATACTGTGGAGTAAGATTTTTATAACCATAATTAATTATATATGCTTCTTTTACTGCTGTTTTTATATTGTTTTCATGAAAGCTTATTTTTGGATTTTGTTTAACAGAAGATAAAATTCTATCAAAAAGTTCTTTTGTAAAATCATCATCTTTATAAGAAACGATTGCAAAACCTTTACGATTAGGCATCATATAAATTAAATGAGGTATTTCTCTTTTATGCCACATAGTATATTCTTTATCACTCTCACTACTAATACTTCCTATATAATTCCTTATATCTCTAGGAAGGAGTCTTTGATTTCCAATAAGAGGTTTATCGTATAAAACAATTAATTTCATTTAATCTCCAAAATATTTAATCTTAACTGAATTATAACCCTTATAACAGAAAAAGTCAAGTGAACTAAAAATTATTTAAAATTTCTTTATTTATGCGGTCTCTTCGCCTGACTATTGGTTAAATGAGATTGCAACTAGGTTGCAGTATCCCTTGCTTTATACAGTCTCTATACTCCAATAAATTAGCAACAATACCTAATGTGTTGTAGTATCTCTCTTGTTCTATACAGTTTCTTTGACATAAACTATTTGTACCATCTGATAATGTATGTTGTAGTATCTCTTATTTTATACGGTTTTTGCACCAACAATAGTATTTAAATAATCTTTGTTATTTGTGCTTGTAGTACCTTTCCCACTCTATATAGTCTCTATGATGTATCTCCTCACAGTCAAAATGTTATTTTTTTACCTTTTTTTTAAATTTATTTTTTTGTTTGATTGAAAAATAATACTACTCAATTTGAATTTTGGTTTATAATTTAAGGCTTTTTTTAACGCCTCAATATCTTCAAGTGTGTTCACAACACAAAATTTATTTGTTTTTACTTTTTTTTGATACATTTTAATCTTTTGCCTCATTGTCTGTTAGCTAATAACTTTGTAAATATAAGAAGCTTTACCTTTTTTCTTATCAAGTGTAGGCTCTATAAAAACAAATTTAGATGTAGAAATTAAAAAATTAAGAGTTTCTTTGCTTATAAATCTACCATATTTAGAATAAGCTAAATCAATAATATCTGTAGCATGTAAACTTTTATTAGCATCATGAACTATATCTTCAACAATTGATTGGCTAGATTTAATTTTAAGTCCATCATTTTTTTGTGAACATAGCATTATGACGTTAAATCTTCCTGTGCAAAATTTTAAAGAGGCTAAAAGAATTTTTCTTAAATCTTCAACTTCTATTCCAGCAACTAAATCTCCTAGCTTATCTTTGATATATTCAGTACTTACACCATATGTAAAAAGTTGTTCAACAAGGATAACAGAATTAGAGACAATAAGATTAACATGCTCAGAGCTCAGCTCAGAAGTATTGCTTACATATTTTTTTAGTTCACAAGTTCCATTTTTTATAATATAGCCATTAAAACGATTTGAGTTTGACAAAAAAACAATTTTCTTATTAAATTCACTAAAACTTTCAATTCCCTTGTCTTTATAATATTTATTTAGTGATAAACTTTTTTCTCTCTCATCAAATAAATCTTTAAAGCTACCAGTCCACATTTTAGAAGCATTATCAAAGAATTGTGCGAGACCTGAATTAATAGATACTATTTTGTTTCTAATGAACACAATTTTGTATTTATATATATGCTTATTTATCAAAATTAACTCATCAGTAGTTAAATTATGAGTCATTGCAACATCTTTAATTGGCACAGGTAAAGATTTTTTTAGTAATATTATACTACTAGGGATACTGCCAATTGCCAAGCCTAACAAGTCTCTTTTTACAAGGAACTGATTATAAACAATTTTTAAATCTTTTCTTTCTGTGCCTATTATTTTAGCCACAATTTTAATCCAGCTTTTCTTCGTGAGAGTGCTTACATCAATAAAATTAGAAGTTGATATACATATATTTTTAAGTTGTGGAGAGTTTAAAAGAAGTATTTTTTTAATATTTTTAAAGAAAGATTCTGAGGCTTGCTTAGAAATACCCATTTCGTCACCTATCTCTTTATATGACAAACCATCATTTATAAAATTAAAAACCTTTAGTAGTTTTTTTGAATTTAATATCTCATCAATATCTGTAGTGTTTAAAATTTCATCCATTTTTCTCTCCTTAGTTTATGATATCGTTAAATAATATCATTTTTAATCAATAGCCGAAAAGACTTGTGATACTTTTTTCTTATTATCAAGTATGTAGTTTATCTCTGTAGATTTTAAGTTATCCAAGATATCAATGAGAGCATTTACGAGTATGTCTTCATCTTTCTCATAGATAGCATTAACAAACTCGTTAACAGCATAAATAAAGACAATAACGCTGAATGTTTTACTATCGACAGTTGCAGAAAAATAATTTTCAAATGCTAGTTCAAACTCTTCACTTCCATTTAAAACAAAAACAAAACCATCTTTTTCTTTAAATGCTACACTTTTCCATGAACCACTTTTGTATTTATTATTACTCAATCTTTCAGCAGTATGATAAATATGATTCTCTAGCTTTGATACTAGAAGAATATCATTGGCTAATAGATATAAATCATCAAATTCTTTAATTACTATACTCATTTTAAGACCTTTTTCTTTTTAGATGGTATTATTATACATTATTTAGAAATGAATGTCAAGTGAATATCCATAATAGTTATAAGTTTTTTTTAAAACATTCACAATGCTTTTGGAAGTGTCATAAATTATCATCAATAAGCGAATCCAAATAATCTTTAGCCCTTTGAATATCTTTTTTACTATGTGAGATATTCTCATTCATTAAGATGTAAAATTTTACAGCTTCAATCTCTGTATCAAATCTAAACATTTTGAAATTCAATCTTACCATCGAATCAATATCGTGAATAATGTCGCTATATAAGAACTTACCAAAAACTTCTAGTTGATTATTTGCAAACAGGCTAATTGCTGTTAATCTCTGTAACCCATCAAGGATATATTTTTCACTTGGATAATCTGACTTACTTAATGTGTAAAGAAGGATTGAGCTATCAAGCCCTTTCAGAATATTTTCAACGTAAGAGATTTGCATTTTTTTATTCCACTTATCATTGTCTCTTTGAAATTTAGGAATGAATTTCTTATAGTCACGAACAACATCATCTTCTCTTCCTAATGTTCCATGCTCAAAAACAACATGTGAAGCTCTATATGAATGGTTATAAGGTGTATTTCTTGTTAGGTTTTTAAAAGTTTTAACATCATCTTTTGTAATGATTAAATTATGGTCTATATCGTTTGAGGTATCCCAATCTTCGATATTACTTATATCGCAATCATAGTTTAGCTCATAAAGAGATATATCAAAGTGTTCACAAATTTGCTTCTTGCTATCTGCTTTAACAGCTACATGATTTCCACCGATATTAATATAATATATTTTTGCCATAACCTTGCCTTTTTAAACTACATTCTTGTTAGCTTCTAACATATCTATACAAATATCATTAAATGCCTGCGTATTTTCAGTTGGAGAAATATATTCATTTGTGGAAATGCTACTAAAAACATACTCATCATCTAGCCCTTTAAGACTATCAACATCTTCATCCATTAACATCTTATCACTCTCGCTAGCTTCACACCACATCTCTCTAATTCTTTCAATTAATTTTTCTCTTTTTTCATATTTATAATCAACCATCTCTTTATTAAAAACATCATCATCAATTTCTACATCATCAACAGTTACATTCAAACCACTAGCAAGTCTTTCATCTACTGATATCGTATGGATAAGTGCTACTGTAACAATATCACTCTCTACTTCCGCTGTTGTTCCTAATGAGTGAGTATTTATAAGCTTTGCTATAGTGTTTGCAATTTTAATATCTTGAAATTCCATACTTTCTTTACTAACAACCGCTCCAATTGTTTTTTTTGTAATAATCTTTATCATAATATAGCCTTTTTCTTTCTAGATACCATATTATACATTATTTAATAAGTAATGTCAAGCTCTATAGTAAGGTTTAATGAAATATTCTGCTAATTATTATTTTTTCATCTGTTTAAACAGATAGATAACATCATCTTCAATTATTTAATTTTAAAAGCTCATCTTTAACATTATCAGCATACGATATATGCCTATTTATGTCATCTTTATCAAAAAAAGCATAACATAAATCTTGAAGCTCCAATATTTCGTCTGTTACCCCAAGATTGATTTTCCTATTCTTTAGTTCTAAGTGATTTGCCAATAAGCAAAGACCTAATAAAAATATGTTAAATTTGCCAACCTCTAATTTATTTTCTATTCTTTCCCACATATGAAGAGCCTCTTCATGTAAGACTTTATATACACCAACAGTTGACGATACTTTTTTCACTATAATAACAGATAAATCATAATCTCTAGTCAGCTTATCTTTTTCAGATAATTCTTCCATTTGCTGATACATAAAACTATGAGCAGGAACAAGCAAAACTAGTTCTCTTAATAAAAGCTCTTTACTTCTTTTCTTTTTCATATTTTTTTTATTCATAATTACATTAATCCCTTATTTCATCTAAACATTTCATATAAGCACACCCTCTTTTGCTACTAATGCTGAAGTTAATAAAGCAACCAGTAAAATTATTTTATTTAATGTTTTTTTCATAATGTTTCCTTTTGTTTTTAAATTCTAAATCTCTATAATTAGGGATTTTCTTAAATATAACCTCTACTTGATTCTCATAATTAATATGAAAATTAGATATCTTCATTTCCTTTGTTTCTTCGTAATTTGCGTTTCCTACAACCATTACATTATCAAGAGTAGCCATTTGAAAAGCTATCTCCTCTGTTAATTGCCCTGCTCCAATAATACATATTCCTACCACTGTTAAACCTCATCAACATTAAAAAATTTAGCTTCTATATTTTCTATATGAGTATCATAATGGATAGTATCAACTTTACAAGCTTTAAAATAACGACCTTTATGTTCTACAACAACACCTGTAACATTTAAGTAAGTATACTCACTTATTAAAAAGATATTTCCATGAGGTGTACTTTTAAAGTTTTTAGGTGGAAGCATTTCAAGATTGTTAAAATATGAATCTTCTGAAATCTCACTAAAGTCTTTAATATATTTCAAAAGATTATTTTCATGAATTGTTTTATAAGCTTCTTTTTCACTAAGAACTAAAAACCCCTTAGCTAAGTAATATTCTTTGTTTAAGTGATTACAGCTTGTATCTGGTTCTTGTGCGATATCGTTAATCATGATAATGTTATCTTTGTAAATATTTTCACCATTAACAAGAATACTTTCACTTGTAAGAGCATTTTTATCTTTGATTACAATCTCTTTATACATAATATAAACCTTTTTCTTTTTAGATACTGTTATTATACATTATTTAGTAGTGTTTGTCAAGTAAACAGGCAAAAGGTTACAAACTTTATACTAATAAACCTTTTTATCACTAGAGGCTTTTTCTTTTATGCTCTTTAGCAAGCCAAAGATAAGTTAAAAACACATGACCGCTATCAAAAACAACAATAGCTACCCACATAATAAGAACTAAGAGAAGGTTGTCAGCTCCTAAAAATTTCATCATTAAAAACACTGCAATACCAATCCACATAAACGCTGAATCTATTTTAAAATTCATTATCCAATTGTTCATTTTTATCCTTTTCTATAAATAACTTCCTACAATGAGGACATTTTATACGCAAAGCCCTTAATTTACTTTGATAACAAGAGAAACAGAGCCTAATACTCAACATTTATCCTCATCATAGGAAATTTATACCTTACATCTCATTTTTTAACAAGCGATATCATCATCAACAATAGACCAATGCTCATCATTAAGAGTAACCATCCCTTGTGAATCAGCAGAGAAAAATATCTTAAGCATAAAACTATATGCCTCTTTAAAAGTATTAAATGTTTTTACATGTCTAAATATATTTTCTTTATCGTAGAATCCAACCCAAGAATATACTTGTGTTGAGATTTCTCCATTCGATAGCATTTGATGCTCATCCCCATCGAAAACTTCAAGAATATGCTTTGATACTTTCATCACTTAGCTCCTTTTGATTTCAGTACTTTTAATAGACTTATTAACATCTATATATTCCTCTGCTGAGTAAGCAATCCCACAAATAGAAAAATCATCAGCAAGACCATTTACCCCATGAATAGAGTCCTTAATTTCTTCTATATTACCCTCATTTTCTGCGGTTAATATTTTAATTTTTCGTACCATGATTACAATTCTTCTTTTATTCTATCAACTGCATAAGTATATATCTTATCTTTTTGACTATCAGAAACAATATTGTCATTTTTCAAATATTCTATTCTATCCATTAATAATGCAATACAAGTTATAGTGTTGCCTAATTCAACACCAAGTAGTTGTTCAATTTCATTAGAAGACAAAGACTTACATCTAATCTTTTTGATAATATTTAAACTAAGATTATATGTTTGAGATAATTCAATATTTTCTATATCATCATCACTATTAAAAATCTCTTTATATAAAAGCTCTGCTGACATTTTTGTTTCGCATTTTTCTTCTAAAGCTTTTTTTATATCTTCGTTCAAATCAGCATACTCATTCATAATTAATCCTTTTGTTCAAGAGCTAAGAAGTGAGCTATCTTAGTATCATCGTTAGAGATTAAATACAAATAAACATCACCCTCTATAAAACTTATTGATATCAAAACATCATCTTCCTCTTTGGTAAGAGTCCAATTTAATTCTTGATTAGACTTTGTAGTGCTAAATCCTTGTGACATAACAATAGAATATAAGTCATCACATCTTGAAAAAGAAGTAAAGAAGATTGATTTACCCTCTTTGAACTCTTTAGCAAGTCTATCATTTTGTTGAGGTTTATGAGTGAAATCCAAATCTAACAAGTTAGAGTAAAATGTTACTGCATGAAAAGTTTTTTCATTAACTACAATACAATTTTCACCAAGTCCTGCGTTAAGATTACTACAATCCGTTCTTAAAGACAATGGATTGTTGCCCATATCTATTTTGTTGCCTTGCTCGTCAATAATATAATAATTCATTCTGTAAACCTTTTTTCTTTTTAGATGTCATATTGTACATTATTTTATAATCTTTGTCAAGCCTTCTGTATACTTTGAGATAAAAAAGCATGAACTTTCTAAAAGTATCGATTTGTAATTAATTGTTAGGTATTATTTGGAAAAAGAGATGAAGGGTTATGGATATTTTTTATACTTGCTATTACGATAAAATAAGCTTCACAAACTCAACATCTCATCCTTAATCATTGGCTCAAAAACAGTCTGTCTTACACAAGCAAAAAATCCTTTTAACTCTTCATCTCTTTTTCCACTAGCCTCATCAATCATATTTTCTACAGGAGTAAGTTTTTTAGAAATATTAGTATTGTTAAGTCTATCATATTGAGCAATAAAATCATGTTCATTTTTAAAAATATGAGTAATTGTACTAGCAAATCTTTTTTTGAGTGATTCTTCAAGGCTTAGATTTAAATAAGATTCTTTAAAAACTTTTGTAATTTCATTCTTGTTCATGTTTAATTCAATTAAACCATTGTCTTCAAGCTTTATAACACTCTCGAAACAAAAGTTTACATGTCTATCTAGCCTTCCACACATGTCAACTGCCAGAAGCCATCTAGTTTCATTATTCCCATCATTTTTACCAAGTCTCTTTAAAAGTTCTTCTTTAGATTCCACTGTATACCTTTTTTAAAATTAATTTTATACTTCAAGTTGATACTCCATCCTACTTAATGAGGTGGATTCCTATTTCATAGCCTAATTGGCTATCTTCATATAAAAACTTATCGAATTTATTCTTTCATTAGTTCTTTCTTCTATGAGGGTATGCCTTTTGAGAAATTCAATAGTCTTCATGTCTTCTTTTTTAACATCATCAATATATTTATTAGAATTAATGTTTTTGCATAGTAGAGATAAATTTTCATTTGTTCTCATACTCATTGGTAGATATTCAATCCAACTATAAAAATTTAAACTATCAATATTTGACCAATAGCCCATTTTATCACTATTTAGTTGTTCTAAATAAACAAGAGTCATCTCCTGTGTGATAAAATCGCTAGGCATATCTCTTATGTTTAATATATTTGAACAAAGTGCTTGCTCACAAACTTTTCTAGTCATACAGTTGCTTGGAACCATATGTAAGCAATCCACAGAAGTTTCATTTTTAAAATATTCTAAATAAACTTTTTCAGTATCACATGAAGGCGTATATTCTTCAAGCGATAACAATTTATTTTTTGAAGATAGTGTAGAGATTTCTTTAATAATGTTGTTTTCTTTCAAGTACTTTTCATTGAACTTATCAATTTCATCAGCATTAAAAATATTGAGTATGTTTTCATTGAGAGTTTCTAAGGCTCTAAAATTCTTTATCCAAATGAAAGCTCCAAATTGACACTCACATCTAATTAAACAATAAAAAGCGTATCTATCTTCTGTATTTAAATTTTTATATAGTAGATATTTTATTTTTTTGTATTTATTTTTTGTGTGGTCAGCATGAACATTTACCAAGAGAAATAGTACCTGTTTCTTTAGGTTTGATTCTATGTCAAAGTTCCATGCTCTGTGATATTTATGACGTTTTTCGTCATTTATAATTATGAAATCATCTTTCATATATTCAAACGTTTCATTCATCAGAAAATCATCGCCACTAAAACTTAAAAGCTTTCTGTTTTTATTGTAGAAATAAGAAAACTCTTCAAGTGAATATTTCTCTTTAGATAATTCTAAAAGTATCTTCCAAGTTTTTTTTTCTGTAGAAATATCCTCTTGTTCAAGTTTTTGCATAGAACTTGTTTTAACGCTATCTTTTTTTGATATTTTATAAGAATAGTTATCTTCTAAAAACCTTTTAACATTTTCATTTTTCTCCCTAAACATTTCAATAAAAATATCAATTGTTCTTTCAACATCATACAAAGCGTTGTGATGTTTATTTTTATCATAGTCAATATTGTAGTGTTCCAATACAAAACCTAGGTTCCACTTTCCTAATTTCTTTTTTCTAAACTCATCCATAGTACAAAAGAGACTACTTATCTCTCTCTTTGTTTTTAATATTGGATAATCAAACTTGACATTATGAGCAACAAACTTATTGATGTTAGAAAAAAAATCAACTATTTCAATGTCATCTTTAAAATGTTTTGGATAATTGCAGTTTTTTCTTTCTTTTTCGATAAAGATTGTGGTTAATTTATGAGAGTGCTTACTTGCCTGATGATTGAATGATTCAGTAGGGAAGTAGTACCTATTTAGCGTTTCTCTATTTATTAAATCCCCATCAATGAAATCTCCCTTTGTGGCACATATTTGCAGTACAGATGTATTTGAGAATCCATTTGTTTCAAAGTCAACAAACACTACTTTGTGAGAAGAAGTGCAACTTTCATAATCATAAGGTTTTAATTTTTTTCTATTTTTATGAGCCAAATCTCTAATTTCACTATTTTGAGCTACAGCATTAACTTCATTGTCATTAGAAGTAAACGACTTAGTATGTAAAAAATTAAATTCTTTTCCCATGTTCTTCCTTTGTCTTGGTTTATATAGTCGGTATTGTTTCAAGATTGTTTTCTTCATTAAATTCTTCAATTAAAGATTGGGGAACTATTTGAATATACTCACTCTTTATAAAAGCTTCTTCAAAAGCTTCTCCAAGACCGCAACTATTTTCCGTTTGAATCTCTTTAGTCATAGCCATAAGTGATTCTAAAGTAGCAGGCTCTAATTGATGATGCCCATTTTCTAAATTTTCTTGTACCAACTGCTTATATAAATCATTTTCCAATTCAGGAGTACAAGCAACTCGGTATATATCTAAAAAGGTGTCTAGCTTGCCTAAAATTTCATTTGTATTTTCATATATATCAGCACCTCCAAAAATTCTTAACTCTATATGATTATTGTCAAGATAAACAAGGTCAAATTGCTTCGTTTGTTCTTTTATATCTTCATTGAAGTTCTCTATTTTTGAATTTAAAAATACTCTTTCAAGTGATTTAGCATAAGAGTTTCTATCAATATATTCATCAAATAGTCCATCATTAGAATGTAAAAAAGTCATTAATTTAGCCATATCCACATCTTTCAGTTTATCACTAGAGATATGAAAATGTAAACCGCAATCCTCACTAGCATAGCCAATATCATTAATTGCTTCTGATGCTGTTTTGAGGAAAAAAGGTACATCTTTTAAATCCATCTTTGGAGAAACAAACTCAAATCCTTCTCCAAAACTACTATTAAGAGTAGAGTCTTTCTCCAAATAAGAAGTAGACAAATCTTTATCTAGCTCGTATGAATCATGAATCACTTCAATTTTATCATTAAAAAAAGATAAACCACCAAGAAGGTGTTCAACTTTTTCATTAAGCTTATCCATGTTTTCATTAATACTTTTATTCTCTACAGGAATAAAAAATTCTAATTCTATGCCCACTTTAATATCACTTTTTAAAGCCATCAAAGAAAAAGGGTTTTTTACTTCTTTTTTCAGCATATCTAAAAATAGTTGATTTGGTTTATTCTCAATTATAGTTCTATCATGCAAAATAGTTGTTTTCATTATTAATGCCTAGCTTAAAGTTATTTTATTATATCTGCAAATTCATTTCATATATTTTAAGAAGTGTGCACTTATAGAACTATTTTTACAAACTGTGATTCAAAATCATTTATTTTTAGCTCTTGTGAACTGTTGAATATTGAAACTTGAATAAGTCCATTCTTCTCTAAGTAATTCAAACTTTTAGCTTTGTCAAAAAAAGCTTGCTTCTTTTTACTAAAAGAAGAATCTCTTCTGCTTAATTCTTTTTCTATAAAACTCAAAAGCATCAATCTTATATATGAAGGAACAAAGTCTTCTTCTTTAAATTTAGATTGAGCCTTAAAAGAAATATGAGCATCCATAAAAAAATGACTCAATGATATGTCTGCTTTTTTAGATACTCTTAATAATGTGTCATATTTCATTGTCTCTCCAAGTTGCTTTCAATATAGGCATTAGTTCTTAGACCAATTTGCTCATATTCTTTACTCCATATATTTAGTGGCTCTGGAATTATATCAACCTCATCACTTTCTAATAAACCATTGTTTGATATATACATTTGAGCCTCCACAATAATTTCATCTTTTAATATGACCTCAACACTATGTCTTTCGTATCTTCCACTAGGAACACCTTCAAACATATCAAGAGTTTCATTAAGAAAAGCATCATCAACCTCGTATAAATTACCAACGATTCGCTTGCCACCAGAATAAGCATCGGATATGAAAAGATAAGGAAATAAATATTCCATACAAGGGTACATTTTATAATATTCAACACTGGTCGCTTCACGCGATAATAATTTAAAATTACCTAAAATATCATTATTGTAGAATCCTTTTTTTAAACTACCATACACAAAAAGAACTTTTTTATTATTATTCATATCTTAAACCTTTGATTATATTATACCTCATCTTTTTTAGATACCATATTATACATTAATTCATAGTATTTGTCAATGGGAATATTAATTTTATCTACTTTTGTGATATAATGATAAAAAAGCAAGGACATAGACATAAGATGGTAAGAAAAATAATCTATTCAGGAATATTAGTTTCTTCGATACTATTGGCAAACAATAGCGTTGAAACAAACAAACAGAACAATAGAAAACAAACAAACATAAACACAAAAAAAGAAAAAATAATAAAGAGAGTTTCAAAAAGAATACAAACTATGAAGAAATTTAGAGATTGCATTTCAGAAGCAAATAATCAACAAGCTATAGGAGCTTGTAAGCGTTCAATGAAACAACTGAGAAAGTCAAAAAAACGTAGAAAACATAGAAAAAATCCCCAGCGTTAAAAGCATAACAAACAGAAAATAAGACTTTTTTCTTGCTTTCTGTTTCTTATTCTCTAGGTAATTTTAATCGCTTAAAAATAAAAACTCATCATGCTCAAAAATATTTCCAATAAGCTCCATTGTATCGTGTGTTCTATAATTAATCAATCCCATTTCTGAGCTAGCTTCCTTGTCAAAAGGTCTAGCTATCAAGGAACCCTTATATTTCTCAATAATCTTAAGAACACCATCATCAGAGTTCTTTTCAAAATGTTTAACAATATCTGATTCGTAAAGACTGTTTTCAAATTTATCATCAACCCCAGCTCTTTCCATTAGATTATCTATAGTATCTAAAAACTTATCTAATTCCATTTCTTCAGCAGGACATGAAATATTATATAACATACCTTTTTCTTTGCTATAACTTCTAAATCTGCTTTCTCTCGTCATAATAATCCAATTTTTTTTGTAATGTAGGATTATACATAATTTTACTTATTTTTCTACAATAATGAATGTGAGCATAAAAATTGACACACTATTAAGCACATTTAATGATTTTAGAAAAAACATTATGTTCTAAATTCCATACATTTTCATAAATTTCATACAGATTAGTGCCTTTTAGTCTCATGCTATTATAGTTTTGTTTTGTCTTTCCGAACTCCTCCACAAGCTGAGAATCAGAAGGAACCTGCTCTTTAAAAGATTGATAATTTCTAGGAATAAACAAAAGAATTGTTTTATATAGCCAAGCTTTAACATATAAACTACGTTTATCTTTTTTAAGGCTGTACAAAGTAGACGAAGATAAATTTAAAGAATCTTTTATTTGTGAATTAATAGGAATGTGTTTTGTGGTGTTGTTTAAACCAAGAAAGGGATTTGTATTTAAATTAACATCACTAGACATTTTAAAATCTTCATCACACAGTTTTTTAAAAAAAACTTGTCTTAAATTCCAAGCATCAACAAGAGCAATAGAGTATGTATCACTTTTTTTATTTTTTATATCACCAAATTCATTATTAATTTGCTCTCTAGTTGGAATAATATAAGTAAGTTTATCTTTTTGCGTATGAGTAAGAGAAGAACATATTAATCTGTAAAGCCAAGACTCTCGATATATTTGAAATACAGAGTCTTTATTAATTCGCATTAAAGAGACATGTTTACTACTAAATCCAAATTCATTAGCAATTTGCTGATTTGTGGGAATTTGTTTATTTAACATCAATTTTCCTTTTTTAAGTCAGAGTCATAATTTTTTCTATACCAAGGCTTTAATTTTCTAGGATTTTTAAACTCTAAAGGAAAGCTATCATTAATGTCATCTGTTGGCATTAATGTAACAACACTATCACTGTCTTTAAAAGCTACATAAGGCTCATCAATATAAATACAATCCTTATTGATTCCTTCTTCTATTTCTGCTAATAAATTAAGCTCTTCTTGCGTATTAATAGCTAATACAACATTATGTTTTAGTTTAGTTTTTGCCAAAGTAATTCCTTTTTTATTATTAACTTACAATAAGCTGTTTTTTGATGCAATAAAATCATTCCATACCGAATCTGCATATTCATTTTGAACTTTCATCGAATATGTAGCTCTCCATTTTTTAGGTGTACCATGTGGACTGAGTTCTGTACCTAAGCGATGATGTTCGTTGTCGCAAAGTGGAATTTGTCTTTTGTGATTTTTTTTATCACTACTAAACTCTTTAACATGATGCCACTTGATAGTATCATTGGGATTAAACTTACCACATACAAAACAAGGGTAGTCAAAATATTGTGCATCTGAATGTAGCCAATCCATAAACTCTTGCTCTTCTTTGGTTACAGTATTTTTTGCAGATTTTCTTTTAAGTGGTGTAGTACTTTTCAGAGACGACCCCTGAGTAGTTCCAAAACTTCCTCTTGATGCTTTTTTCCCAAAATCTCCCTTAGAAGGCTTTTTGCCAAAACTTCCTCTTGATATCTTTTTTCCAAAACTACCTTTAGAAGGACTATTGCCAAAACCACTTTTTAAAACTTTCTCCCCTAACATTTAGGCAACCTTTTTGAGTTCAAGATATTGTTTGAAAGCAAATGCAAAACTATCAGAGTCACTATTTAACGCATTAGAAGAAATATACTGAATTATTTGCTCAGAATTGCAAGGGCTATCAATCCCTACCATATCTTCTAAGCTGGATAGCCAATGTATAGCTTTTAGTTTTATGTCTTCTAGCGAATTGTATAAAGGAAAGAAATCAAAAAAATTCATTTCTACATTGTTGCACACAACTTTTATTAAAAATTGTAAATGCTCATCACTGCATACATGATGGTAAAGAAGTGTAGTAGAGTTAGCCTTCTCTACATTATCTAAACTAAAATCTTTACCACTAATATTTTCAATAAGCTTTTTAATATATTTTTCAGCAGAAGCAATATCTGCAATATGTTTTTTTGTGGCACTTGTAGCACTAACTTTATCTAGTACCAAGTAATCTTTTTCATTACTATAAAATTCGGTTTGCATAAGAATTGTAATCCACATGAAGCAATCCTTAAAAAATAGCTACATAAGGCTTAGGAGCAACCTTATTAGATATAAATTCTATAGTTTCTTTATAGTCAATAAAATTACTTTTAAAAAATGAGATTATGTCTGCGTTAGAAAAGTCTGTATCATTATCAATCAATAATGAGTTATCACGATTTGATACAGTTATAGATTTAATGTTACTTAAAATCGCTCCAACTTTACCAATAACACCAACGATAAGATAGTCATATCTAGTTTTTTTAATTCTTTGTTTGTTAATACTTAGCATATAAAACCTTTTCTTTTTAGATAGGTTAATTATACATTATTTAATAGTATTTGTCAAGGGTATTTTATTATTTTATATCGCTAGAGAACTACCATGAATAATATTTGGAACAATCTCCCAATAGCCTTCACTATCCCTCATTATGTTTCCATGAAACTTTGAAACTTTCAATTTATTTTGAAATGCACTATAAGTTAACGCTTCCTTACCAAATAACAACTTTGTGTGAAGTAATCATGTGTTCAGAATGACAATCACCCTTAGCATCAAATACAACAACTCCGTTACCATTATTAATTGCCATTTCCATAGCTTTAGAAGCTGTAACACTCATTCCTGTACCAACTTTTATATCATTTTGTTCTTTACTCATATTTTACCTTTCTCCTACTACTGTGCTTTATGCTACCGCTTTTTTTATATCTATTGCTTCTACATTTGAATAAAATTGACTTTCGTATTCAACTCCATACTTTGTACAATCATCATGTGTTCTTTCCCATACAACTTTGAAATTTTTAAAGATACACAATGCTGTACTGCCGTAATCCTCTAAAGATAAAGTGCCACCATTACCATTTTTACTAAGACTAGCAAATATTTTTGCTTCTTTTTTATCTACCATGTGAGGAAAATGTATAGCTAATGAAGATACTTTTATCGCTCTATTATCTTTACCATCATGTATTGAACCACCCTTCTACATATCCATCGCCATCTGTTGTCTCTGCTCTATACATTGGGAGTTGAGTTTCTAATGTTTCGTCAGTATCTAAGCTCATAAATATCCTCCAATTCCTACTACGGTTGTTTATTAGATAAATGAGCAATTGCTAATTCCACAATATCGCCCATTTTCTCATTGTCAAGATTTAAGTTTTCAAGGAATTCATCCACTTCATCTGTGTGGTCATTAATTACACTAGCAATTATAACTCTACCTTTTAAATCAACTTCTTGATTCATTGCTTCGCTTGGTAGAGTATTTGATTTAATTACCAATATCATTCCATGCTCTTTAGAAGCTTCTGTAAATTTATCTTCAACTTTTGATTTATTAGAACCACTTACTCCAAGACTGCTTACATGGTCTTTAATGTCTTTAGCAGATAGAGAGAAAGGCTCGTTTTCATATTGTATATGGATATCTGTGATTCCTTTTTGAGAGGCTTCTTGGATTAGATGAGGAGTAACTACAGATAGTATATGTAATCGGATTTTTTCATCACTAGGAAGAGAGACAATAAATGGTTTCTCAGGTGTACTGCTTGCCAATAGCTCTATTATGTCTGGTGACTCTTGGTTGAAAAATTTTGCGTAGTTTTGATTCATTTTTTTGACTTCCTTATTTAATTTATATATCTTACTGCGTTTTTGAACTTGGGCTTAAAAGTATGACAAATTGACAACTAATTCCTAGTTCTGCGGTTTAATTTCGATGATTTTTGAAGTGATTTGACTATTAAACTCTTTAATATAAGAGACACCTCTTAAATCAACTTTGCATACTTCATCTATCAGGGAATAAATTCCAACCATGCAAAGACCATTAAAAATAATCTCTTGCTCCTTTGTGGCATTTTTACTTTCATATATTTTTTTAAATAAAGTATCTGTCACAAACTCCGCATCAATAAAATGCTCACTTGTTTCACTATCTTTTAGTTCAAGAAGCTTTTTTGTATCAGATTGTTTAATCATTCGTGAACCCATCGACACGCTTACTTCTATTTTATGATTTCCTAGCTTAATAAAATTCATTTTTACCCTTTAGATTTAATTTGTCGAACCTAGTTCTGCACATCAGATGATGCGTTTTCGTTATTTTTTCTTTCTAAAATCATTTCAAAAAAATCATTTGCAGATTCCTCTTTGTTTATATTTGTAACTAAATCTTCATGCTCAAATAAACGAGAATGAGTAAATGTATTCCCTACAACTTTTCCATCTTTGCAATACCCATGAATACTAAAATCTCCACTAAGATTTGAAAAACACCATTGCCCTTTTATTATGTTGACTACACCTCTTGAATGGTTAGCCCAATCAAAGATATCACCATCATAAATTTCAGTATTTAAACTATCTTCATAGCCCGTATGCTCAATTTCAACTTTAGCACTATGTTCACGATTATCTTCAACACTTACATCATAAGCTAACGCATCCATATCTACAGATAAATCCATCATTGACTTTTGCATAAGCTCTTGGAGTGAATAGGCATCCGAGATTAAACACTTTTTAGTCTTGTGTAACTCAATTACTAATTTGTATTTTTTTTCTGCAATTATTGAGTGAAATTTCATAATATATTCCTTAATTTAATTTTTATTCCACAATCCGTTATTTATTTTTGACAGCATAAACCTTTTTTCTTTTTAGATACCATATTATACATAATTTAGTAGCATATGTCAAGCAATAATATATTTAGCGAATATTATTTGTTTTGTAGGTATAAAAATATTTAACATTTCTGCGTGTGTTTAGTGGCTAGTTAGATAGCCAATCCATTTAGCTAGAGAACGACCAGATTCACTCTCAGCAAATTTTTTATTTAAAGCTTTAACCGCATTTGCTTCTTCTTCTGGTGTTCGTTTATTTTTCTTAACTTTTTGTTTCATCTCAAACATACACATATTAGCCCTTTTAGGTAATTAACTTCTAAAATCAAACTCTACTGCTAGTGATAGCCTTTTTAAATATAAGTTCCCACTATCAGAATAGCTATTTTTCTTATACTTTTCCCAATCTTTATTGAAGCTGTTTAGTTTTTGGTTATCTCTACCATAAATATTAATAGCACTATCTAAATCATACTCGCTTAAATTCTTAACCGTTTTAACAATATCTCTATAGTCAAACACCACGGCATAAGAATTTCCTGAAATTCTAAATACATTGTTGTATCCAAACTCATTGACTAAGATATCAGCATATATCTTTATTATTTCATCACCAATTTCATGACCACAACAATCATTAATAGCCATAAAACTTTTAATATTTGCTTCTGCTAAATATTGTCCTCGGCTTGATTTAATTGTTTTTTCAAGTTCTTCTCTTGTTAATAAATTTGTTAAATTATCTTTCATACTTTAATTCCTATAAAAACTTTTTGTATGCTGTATTATACATTATTTCATAGTTTTTGTCAAGCACTTAAGGTTTAGGAGATGTATCATCTTCATCTATCTCTCTATTCAGATGATTTTCATCCACTTCTTCAACAGAAGAATCAATAATCTCATCATCAGAATAAATAATTGAACGATTATCAGTAATAGAATTATCACCAACAATAATAAGTTCATCTCCAAGCCCAAGTGCTGAAATATCAATAGAGTTTATGTTCTCTATTGAATCTATTTTTAACTCCACATAAGACAACTCTATCTCTTTAGAAGCTAACAAGGTCTTCTCAAATGATGGTATTTTATTGATATTTTCTTCAAGCTTTGTTTGCATTTTTTTTAACTTACTAATATCATCAAGACTGCTTGAAACATTATGAATATCAAATGGAATAGCATTCACTCTGCTAGTAGGCTCATTAATATCTGATTCTATTTGCTTAAACCTGAAGCTTTCATTCCCAAAGGTTTCTGTAATATCATCTAAATCTAAACATGTATCTGCAAAGCTATTATTATTGCTACTTACATATATGTTCTCATCCCCCACTAGTTGAAAAACAACTCTACTTTTAGAGTTTTCTGGTTGATTCAAAGAAGACTCAAATACCTCTTTAATATCATCATTTATATTAAATTCATCTTTGACCAGATTTATCATCTTTTTAGTAGAATAATTATCTGTTGTAGCTTGAATAAAACCATCATCAACTGAACCCATTCTTAAACTTGCATTACCATAATTTAAAAATACTTGATTATTAGACCCATCATCAGCATCAAACCTAGATATTTTTTTTTCTATATTTGACTCAACTAAAGAAAACCCATTATCTTTTATAAAATCTCTTGTGTCTCTAAGTATTCTATTTTCCCTAGACATAATAGTGTCTTTACTTAAATCACTTCTAAAATACTCTTTAGCATCATCATAAGACAAAGAAGTAATATGCTCGGCATTATCATCATAAATATTAAAAGTTAAATTATCTTCCTCATCTTCCACGCTCATACCCAAAACATCTGCAATCTGATTTAGATGTTTTAGTTTTTTTTCAGTATCTCTGTTTTGCACATATTTAGTTGAGGTGTTTTCCACTAGAGGATTAGTTACAATATCTTTAAATGCTTGGAATTCAGAAGATTTTACAATATCTTTAACGTAATCTTTAACATCCTTTAACTCATCTTTAACACCAAAATATTGTTGCCCTATAAGATTAGTACCTTTTTGATTATAATCAGCGTTATAATTCCAGTCCTTATTTTGTGGTCTAAAGATATTGTTTTGTTCTTTTTTACTTCTTAAACCATCAAATCCTAATTTATTCATTAAAGCATTCTCAATATCTACTGTTCTTCTGTCTCCTCTTAAGATATTACTAATAGCAAAAGAGTTATCTTCAATTTCTGAGCTAGTAAAAGAATTATAGTTATCCATAATGTATGATGTTTTCAGTTCTCCTAACTCTTTAGAAACTTCTTGAAATAGAGGCGTTTTCTTTATCAGTTCTTTGTATTTATCTATAGGCTGAAGAGTATCCTCTATGCCAAACGCTGTTAAGCCAACAGGTCTATTAACTCCATCATAGGCAAAAATAGATTTTTCTACAAGATATTTATCTGCAAGAGTTCTTGATTCTTTTGTACTTGGTAAAAAAAACTCTTTAAAAAGACTAGAACTTCTTTTACTGAATGCCACATCTAATATGTGATTGATTTTTTCGCTTGATTTAATTTTATCATTCATGAGCGGATAAAAATCTGCTACAAGGTTATTAAAGTCTTTATTGATAGCTTGAACCTCATCTCTATTATCCATAAAGTCTTTCGCAACTTCAAAATCAACATTGTCAGCCAACACCGTAGCACCACTATCAATAGCAAAATGAACTAAACCATCATGACTTAAACTCAATAGCAAATTTTGATTATTTCCCTTCTCTTGAAGTGTTTTAAATTCATCTATCTTCATATCTAAACTAATATCTTTTAAGTCATCTATTGTAATCACTTTCACATCAGCACTCTGACTTGGTATAGTTCCATCTAGTTTAGAATAAATAGCATATTCACTTTCATCATATCTGTAGTCTAAATTGCTTACACCAAGTATTTTACTTGCTTCAATACGAAAATCTTCTACTTTATCGTCTGGCATCCAATTAGAGGTTAAAACATCATCACTATTTTTTAGTTTCATAACTACTCTTGATTTTTCTTCAAGATTGGAAATATCAAGAAACTTTAACTGACTTAATTCAGAATCAGTTTCAATGTCAAAAAGAGTAAAAGAGTATGTATTTTTAGTATTCATATTCTTTTCATATTCTGTTCCAATATGATGATTAAACCACTTCTCAAACTCTTCCGATTCTCTGGGGGTAAGTTCTTTCGTTTCAAAAGTATTACTTTCAAGCCATTGTAATTCAAGACCATATAGATTATTATATAACTCTTGATTTTCTGCACTAGTTAAATAAACAACATTCTCATCTACCAAGAAACAAAACTCTTTTTCTCTGTCCTCATCTAAGTCTATACGAGATACCCCACGCTTTACTAAACCAACAGAATCACTTTTATCCCAATAAGCTAAATAATGACCACGTTCATTTTTTAAGTAGTTGTAAGAGATTAAATCATCATTTGGTTTATCTGCAAGGTAAGTTAAATAATCAGCACTTGATTTTATTTCTACTTCGTATTGTTCTATAGGTTGAAGATTGTCCTTTACTCCAAATACTGTTTGACCTACTACTTGACCTCTTAGTGTTTCATAAGAAGCATTTCCTAAAAAATTATTTATAGACATATCATTCCCAAGCTCTCTTCTTCTATCATAAAAAAGGTCTGGTAATGTATCTAAAAATTTTATTTTATCTTCGTCACTCATAGTTGGATAAAATTCTGACATGTTATCCGTAGCGGGAATAGTTTTTAGTTCTGCTCTATTTTTAGCTACTCTCTCATTTATATTTTTTGCTTCATCTATAAATTCTCTCATCTCTTGCTCATTACCTGTAGTTACTAACTTTTTATCTTCATCTACTTCAATAACTTGGTATGCTCTGAAATCATCTTCTGGAACAATTTCTAAAGAGCGATTATGTTCTTGAAGAGCCTTAGTTAATTCTTTTGAAGTTTCTATCATTCTGTCACTCTTGCTATCTAGTACATTTTTATTCTCTTTGAATTCATCTTTTTTATAAACAGCGTTAATAAGATTATCTAAATCTTCTCCTCCAAGATAAGGAACAATATTAAATTTAAACTCTTCCTCTGACATGTCTTTAAATAAATTTTGAATCGTTTCAATTTTAAAGGTATCATACTCTGGTGATTCTGAAAAAGAACTAGTATATGATACAAAAACATTACCGTCCTCCTCTAAATCAAGTCCTCTCACCATATCAATTGACAAGCTATTTTCATGCAACAATTCTGCAATCTCATTAGCATCTATAGTTCTTTTTAATCCATTTCCACCCTCATCAAAAAGAGACACATAAGATATCTCTCCAGAATTATCATAACTTAATGCAAAGTCACTAAGACTTTTAATATCTTTTAACTTTAGTTCTTCTGTTAAAAAATGAAACTCTGCTGATTCTTTCAATCCACCATCACTAGTGCTATACAACACTTCTCCATTATCAATAAGTTCATATTCTATAGATGTGTTATTAAATTTAATTTTCAATGTATATCCTTTTTTAATAGGTGCATTAAAACACTCATAAAGCCCATCAGTGATGAGCCTAATGAAAGTTTACAATCTAGTTAGGTTGCTGAAAACTATCCTCTTTTGAGTCTAACATTTGCATGGTTTCAACTACTACGGAATGCTTTGAGCGTTTTTGTTCATTTTGGTCAACCCATTGGTCGAAGTTAAGTCTGCCTTCTACTAGGATTTTACTCCCTTTACGAAGATACTGGTTAGCTATCTCTGCTGAACGAGCAAAGAAAGTAATATCTATAAAACAAACTTCCTCTTTTTTCTCACCATTGCTAGTGAATTTACGGCTTGTTGCAATAGCAGTATTTGCTATGCCCATTCCGCTTTGAGAGTATCTAAGTTCGATATCGCGAGTTAAGTTTCCAACCATAATAACTTTGTTATACATTTTTAAATCCTTTTCTTTTTTGATATCACATTATACATTATTTTATAGCATTTGTCAAGTATTTTGTATATTTTGAGAACACTTTTGTCATCTCTGCATACCATCTATACCTTCATCTATACTCTCGTCAAGCGGTATTTCAGCATCATAAATAACATCATCAGTAGATTCAACAACTACACTATTTTTATTTTCTTTATCATGTTGCTTTTGTATCTCTAATACTTGGGAGAAAACCTTATAATTATTTTGATTGATTAATACATTACAGTCAAAGAATTGTTCTTGTGCCAAGATACCATCAACCACTTTTATTCCAGCATTCAACTTATTGCTTTCTATCTCTAGTTGAACTTCATCTGCATATGGACTTCTTTTTCTAAGGGCATGATAACTAATTTTATCACTAGCACTTTTAAGCATTTCTAAAGCAGGAGAAAGAGCATTGACACTTTGGATATCATTAATAATACCATGAAAAACAGATAGTTTTAAATCATAAATAGTAGCATTATCATTACCACCAAATCGTTCATGAGAAGTAAGAGTATTAAAATCAATATCTTTTACTTTTGGTGGATTCATTAAAATAGAAACATTACTTAAAGTCTTTGATATTTTTTTAGCAAAAGAACGAGTCATATTTTCCTTGCTGATACATGAGAACATATTAAGCTCCTTATTTATAGCAGTCTTAACACTTTTTAATTCATCTGTATCTTTAATTCCAAAACAAAAACTGGCATCATCTGCAATATTTACAATATTTTGTCTATGCAGTTCTTGATTGATTGGTAAATCAAACATAATAAAATTTCTCAAAGCTTCTGAATCTCTCTTTGTATATTTATATATATCATTATCATCTATATCTTTAGAAAAAATACTCATGCTTGTTAAAGCACTACTAACATACGAATCAACATCCTTAAAAACAGAACTTTTGTTTGAAAAAAAACTTCTCAGTATTGCTTCTGGTTCTTTCTCTTTGTTAGTTAATTTTTCTAATCGTTCAATGCTTTTACTTACCTCATCAACAGTATTCTCTACCACCATAGTTTCAAAATCATCATTATCAAACCCCAGCTCACTTAACTTATCTTCAAGTTCTCCTTTGGAGTCATTGTTAATAGCAGGAGCATTTAACATCTCTTTCCTTAAGTCAATACCTAGTTCACTATCAAGTACTAAAACAACACCACCCACTCTTGGCAAATCAACACCTTTAAATTCCCCTAACATATTTGCACAAATATCAAATCTTTCTTCTTTGCCTGCTAAATAAAATGAAAATAATGAAGTTTTCTTGGCACTATTTGGTTCTTTGAGTATATCGCTTGCAAAAGACAACTCCTCAACTCCTTTATGTTCGGCATTGCTAATATTGGAAAATAAGAATTTATAAAGAACAGCACCTTTTTCTATCTGCTCATTAATAACCTTGTTATCAAAGTTGTAATTCATGGCATTTTTGAAATCATTAAACTTATTCTCATAAGCAAGTACTCTACTAAGGCTTTCAAAATTAATATGTTTTATTATCTCATCATCATCAATTCTGCTGAAAACTTCGATAAATAAATTTGCATGTGAAGAGTTCTCTAATTTAAAAGAACCAATGATTTCTTCGATATCATCTGCTTTATATCTAGCGTGAGGTTTATCATCAGAAAGAACACTATCTAAAATAACTTCCATCTCTTCTAAGGACACATCAATGAAACTATTGTCAACACCATGAGGATTCTCATCAATAAAAGCTTTATATAGGAGTTCCCCTCTATTGTAATCAATATTATTATTTTGAAGAAATTGTTCAACTTTCTCTAAAACCTCTTTTTTATTTACAATATTATCAATATCTTCATTATCACTAAAGATACCATCACGATAAGAACTAATAAAAAGGAACTTCTTTTTAAATTCAGAAATACCTTCAATACCCATAAGAGCAACTTGTTCTTTGTTAAAATTAATACCATTAGAGATAGATTCAACCAAAAGCCCTTTATTCATACCAAAGCCTGATTTCTTATAATTTTTAGCGATATGATTACTAATAATATCTGGAATAAATTCGTTATCTTTACCAAGTACTTTAATAATTCTTTTTAACTCTCCCTTAGATAACTCTTCTTTAGAAAATTCAACAAACAATTTATCAAAATTTTCTTTCTCTCCTTTATAGTTAACCAAAGAACTAAGAGTACTAGTTGAACGCAAACGATTTTCTAAAAGCTCTCTATTATCAGCAAGTAAAGATACTGCTTTATCTGGTTGCTCTTTAACTAATCGTATAATTAAACTAGTAAGACTTTCAGAATAGCTAATATCTTTATCTCTAAAAGCATCTTTTACAAAAGATTTGATATCATTATTTTGTAAAGCTCCATAAAAAGCTTCATTATCAAGAACTAAATTATTTAAATCTAAAACACCATTTGAAACTTGTTCTTTAAAAGTTGAAATATCACTTACTCCCTCTTTTAACTCTTTTAATACATCTACTATCTCTTTTGTTCCAACAGAGCTAAAATCAACCTCAAATGTACTGAAACTATCAATATGCATCGTACTTGGTTTAATTAATTTACTATCTTGTTCATTTAAGATATGTTTTTCAAATCCCTCTGTTTTAATACCCTCTATTTTTCTATCTTCAAAGCCACTACTTAAAGAGCTAGCAAGCTTTAAAACATCAGTTAGTTCAGAAGAGTAAAAAGGCTTATAATATTCAAGGATATTATCAATTAGTTTCTTTTCAGGAGAACCATTAACAGAGGCTTTTGTAAAATCAATATAAACATCACTATCAGAGTATGCATCAAATTCTTTCATTAAGACTCTGGAATTAGACAGGTTAAAATCTTCTTTTGCTTTATCCCAAAGTTCTTGTTCTGAAATTTTGTTATTATTAAATTTTTTATAATGTTCAGAATAATTACTAGCATATAAGAGACTAGCAATCTCTCCTGCTCTCGCTATAAGTTCAACATCTTCAAGATAATAGTGAGCATTATCATATTCAGCAACTCTAGGAATAAAATAATTTTCGAGCTGTGAAACAAGTGTATTTCTACCAACTTTATTTAATTGACTAGATATATCAATTCTATGTGTTTCTTCATGCTTAACGCTTTTAAAATGATTTCCAAATCTAGTATCAATAACAATTTTATTTGTTGCGGAAGAAAAAATACCAGAAGCTTTTTCCCTACCGAGCTTACCTATCATAAGCTCTCCTTTTTCTCTTACAGGCATTTTTAAATGCTTTAATGCTTCCGTAAAAGCAAGAAATTCTAATCTATTTTCTTCTTTATCTTCGCCCTTATTCTTCCCATCTATATAATCCTTATCAAATACAAACCTATCATAAAATTTATTATCAGCAAGATTTTTTATAGCAATATTGATAGTTTCATCTATCTCACACAGCTCAATTAGGGCATCGTTTCGTTCAAACTTATCATCACGCATATTAAGGACATAGCTATTAACATTAGTGTCAAATGTTCCAGCGGTAGCACTAGAAGTAAAACTTTTAATTATCTCATTTATCTTTTTAATATTAAGGTTTTCATTACGATTAACTATAGCATTGGACTGTACATTATTAAATATATCAATTGACTTATCAACACTTTGTTTTTTATTTAAAAATAAATTTATGTGTTGAAGCTCTTCAAGTAAATCGCCATGAAATTCATCTAGGCTAATTTCATCAATCTTATTAATGGTAATAAGTAGGCTATTTAAAAAGATATTATTTTTAGCAATTTCTGTTTCTAGAGATGGTTGAGGTGAAACAGTAGAATCTGCTTTATTTTTAAGCATTGCATCAATTCCAAACTGCATATAAGAAGAACGCATTGGAATATTTTTTAATTTGTCATAAAAATCTTCTACAGAAAATTTAGTATCAACCCCATACTGCATAAGATTAAGAATTGCTTGGTAATCAGTATTAATATTGTCAACACCTCTTCTACCGCTTTTAACATCTTTATCATATTCATAGTTCCATGCACGCCAAGTGCTTCTTTTACTTCTTTTACTTATATATTTATCTGTATCGGTTAGATAACCATATGTAAACATTTCTGCTTTCTTTGTGAGCTTTGCTAACAGTTCCATATCTAAGCCTGTAAGTAACTGAGTAGCATTTGTTAAATAATCTAGCCTACATGATAAATCTAACCTAGTTTTAGTCAAATCTTTAGCAAATCTAATAGTATTCTTACCAAAAGAGTAGCCATGAGTCACAAGCACATCTTTTGCTTCATCAGTCTTTGTATTTTTTACAGAAGTAATACCATTCGCTTTATCTAAGAAAAATCCTGATTTAGAAAGAAGCTTATTCTTGTTGAGCTTTCCATATCCTCTAATATCAAACGAAAGAGCAGAATCATCAGAATTGTAGTTAACAGCACTAAAAAAATCAAATTGCGAATGAATACCTTCTTTAAAAAATTTACTATCCAATTCTTCAAAATATTGTTTAAGGTCTTTATTGACAAGCATAAAAGTATCTTCATTATTATAGTATTCCACTTCTTGACCAAAAATAACAGGAGAATCAACCAAAAGGTCTTTGTGGTCACTATCCAATACTTGCCCCACAGCATTTTCCAGCACATCATAGCTCTTCGCTATATCTTTAATCAATGCTTGGTTAAAAAAAACTGCCGTATTCTGAGAAACATTGTTTATTTTTTGAGTATTCAAATCAAATAATAAAAAATCATTAGATTGAAATTTTAAAAGAGTAGCAATAGCAGTAGAAAACTTTTTATTTTTTATCTTTTCAATTTTATCTTGGTTAGCTAAAAAATAATCAATATCTATTAATTTATTTTTTTTAATTTCCTTTTCCAAAAGTTCCACCTTACTAAATATATTAATATTATTTTGGCATATTGTTTTAAATAAAGAACTTAGAAAGTGTGTAGTTTTCAGTTAATTTTATGCAACTTGCATCATAAATTCTAAAAATTATTCCAAAATTAACCTATAAAAAGCATTTAAAATATACCACTCTTTAACTTTTACAGTTGGGTCTAGTTTTGTAATCTTATCAGCTACTATATTTATCTCTCTAGGAATCCAACTCAAACTAACTTTATTATCTTTAGCATATTGTAATATCTTTTTATTTTGAATAGCATGTAGATTATCAGATAATATATGACAATTTAAATAGTTGTGTTTTATAGCATAAAGTATTGCATATAACACTCCATACTGTTCTGCTATATTATTATCCTTAATATTTAAAAGTTCTAATATATTTGTTAAGTTGTTACTTATATCATATAAACTAATCTTTGTTATATCATTAGTTACTGTTGCATCTACATACAGTATTCGTTTTTTTTTCATCTTTTAATGACCTCATCAAATAAATTTAAAGTATGTTTTTTATCAAGCTCTCTCTTATTGGCTGTAGCCGTATTATATCCTTCTTTAATAGAATTATAGTGATTAATCCAATATTGCTCTCTCTGGCTAATATATGAATTCTTATGACTATATTCTATATTCTTCAAATCATCACTTGTAATTATTTCAATAACTTCAAAAATCCAATCTGTTATTTGACTATTGCATATCTCATCATGAAACTTTGAATCACTCTTAGGAGATGCAAAATGCTGATACCATCTGAAAGTACAATATTGAGTAGTTTGACCTATGTATACTTTACTTGTGTTTTTATTTGTAATTTTATATATGCAAGGGTTATGAATACCATTATTATCTTGCATTGTTTTATAGATTTTCTCTTCTTCTGCAAGTTGTGTGGAATTATAAGTACCTACAGAATTACATTCACTAGAACAATACAGATTATTACCTTTAAAATCTCCTCTATTATTTCTACTAATTATTGTAAATATATTCCCACAAATATTACATTCTCTATCTCCACCCCAATGCTCATCCCAATAATCATCTGGTGGAAATATTTTTAAAACATATTGATATTTAATACCCATATCTTCAAGTTTAGTAAATCTCATCGTTATCTTTGCACTAAATTCGTCTTCAAGTAACGCTCTAGCTTCTTTTTTTGATGAAGCCATAATATAACCCATCTCAAAATCTTCCCAAGAAATAAAATCAGAACCACCTAGCGAACCACTACATGTAGGAATTTGCAATCTATAGAAGTATCTTATATCTTGACTAGGCACTATTTCAGCATTAAGAGGATTGCTAACCAGCTTACATGTGTATTTAATTTGGTATCTATGACTATATAGCTTTTGTTCTAAGTCTTTAGATTCATCATCAGAAGACTTCCTCTCTATTAAATTTAAATCATTAGGATTCTTTTTAGACATTATAAAATTTTGATTATCCAAGTAGAAATCTTTAGTTTTAATTATCTCAATATTTGTAACTTTTATAAAATATCTAGCTTGGTTTTGCTTCATATATCTTTGATTGGTGAATTTAATATCATTAGTATCAGAATTAAATTTATAATGACATACATTATTGATATCTACGACAAAAGGTTCTTTTATATACAGTACTTCATTTTTTCCATAGGTACTGATGAGGTTCTTCTTTAACTTGATGCCATAATTTCTATGAAATCTCCAAGTACCATCAACACCACTTTCAAATTTATATCTTACTTGGTATCCAATAATTTCGCTAAAAGGGTTATCTTTTTCTAAATGTATATATTTTTCTTGACTATTAAGTGATAAATCTAATATCTGATTAGGAATATGCTTAATTTCTTTATTGAAAATCAGTTCTTGTGATTCCAGCAAAGAGCTTAATTCATTCTCATTATCAACAATAAAACCCTTAAAACTATGCATCATTAATAAATCCTTATATTTTTCTACTTAAAAAACCAACTTCTTTATAAGCAGGCAAAAACAGTACGCATACAATCCCCTACAGGATAATCCTCTGTTTGGATAAGTTTACTTATTTGTTTATTCATTATTTACTAACTTTTAAACAGTTTATTATAGGCTCTTGCTGAAAGAGCCATTGCTGTCTGGGGAACTTTTATCTGATTTTTTTCTAACTCTAAAAAATATGTCTTTGTCATAGAGTGAACTATGGAACCTAAGTTTCTAATATTCCAATATCTATTGTGCATAGTAACACTATGAAATATTTCATAAAATACTGCGTTATGAGAATGTGTTTTTGTATCAGAAGAGCGATGTATATATTCATGAACGAGTATCATAGAAAGACTAGTAAACCCATCTGTGCCTTTTTGTGCTAACTTTAATAGCTCTCCCTCTATAGCGATATATGTTTTTCCATCAGTCCAACCATCTGCAATCTCTGACTTCCCTGCAACAATTTTTCTTTTTGATACAGATGGTGTACTAAATTTATTTACAAGATGTCTAATTTTTCCCTCATATTTATTTAAAACACTAAGGGCTAACTGTTGTCTTGTTGATAGCTCTTTTTCTTGCATTATTGTTTGAGATGTTTTAATGCTCTCACTAAACATCTCAATATCTTCATATAATGCTCTCTCAGTAAAAATAGAATCATAATCACCCTTGAACTTATCTGCCATATAGCCGACATTATCATGAATAATATTTTTCAACTTTTCAAACAGCTCTGATAATGACTTACAACCAAAATTTTCTAATACAGATTTATTTAAAACAAAAGCAAATTTCCTAATATGAACCTTATCTCCTAGTCTATTGTTTTTCTCAGCTACAGCAATACTTTTTTCTTTCATGATTTTTGGAAGAGTAAAAGATTTACCACTTATGTCTTCAAAAAGTTTTAACCGCCTTGCTGTTGAATATTCTAGCTCTCCTGTAATAAACTGCTTTGACATAACTGCTTTTTGCTCATCATCTAGGTCTGTATTTTGCTTAATACTTTTCTTTCCAAAATCTATCAAAATGCTAGATATATTAGATTTGATTTTCTTCCACACAGGACAGCTTTTGATTAAAACATCATTTCTTGCAAAATTAACGTCTAACTGCTTTTTACTCACGATAATCCCACCAAAGCCCATTTTATACTTTGAATAATCACGAACCTTTACTCCAAGATTATAAACATTAAGATTTTGAGATTCATCTACCTTGATATATGCCTCATCTGTAATAACACTCCATTTAACATCATTTATATTTTCACTAATTAGTTCCCCATTGAAGAATATAGGGATTTGAGAAAATTTAATAAATATTTTTAACTCATCTGTGAAATTTCTGATTTCATAAGGTTCAAGCTCATCGTAGAGAATGCCTGTAATTTTACATCCGTTATAAAAAATATTATTACTTCTAAAGTTATATTTAGTGCCATTGTTTTTCACATCTACATCCATCGAGAATGTATTTGAGTGCCAAGAATTTTGAGAGAAAGCCATAATTTGTCCTCTTCCCATTCTGAATTTACCATAAACTGCATCATCCTCTTCGTGTGGCGTTCCAAATGTACCAAAGAAGCTATGAATAACATCTTCGTTCTCAAATCCTTCTCCATCATCAGCTATCTCAAACCTATGTCCATCAAAAGAGATATCTACTTTTTTAGCTCCTGCATCAATTGAATTCATTATTAATTCCAAGAAAGCTTTTTCTAAAGTTCCTGCTTGCTTTTGGATAATTGAATAGATTATATTGTCATCAATTTTAAAGTCATACTCTCTCGCACTCATGATATTTCTCCTATATTTTTATCCAAGTCTTCATTATCTTCATCGAAATATTCTCTAAGATATTTTTTAAAAGCCTTTGATTTCTCAACCTCTTTTTTAAGAGTATGGTTTTCTAAAAACAGGTTTAAAAGTACTTCTCCGTTTGATGGTAACTTCTTTTTCCAGCCTGTAATTGTTTTTTCAGACACTTTACATAATTCAGATAACTTTCTTACAGATTTCAAATTAAGTGTTGCTATTGTTCGGTCTACTAAATTCATGCTACTTTTTCCTTTTTATAACCCATTGCTATCTTATAAGCTTTTTCAAAACTAATCCCTGTTTCATCTGTTATCTCTGCAAAAGATTTTTTATTAATATTAGCATGAATATACTTTACTAATCTATCTGTTACAACATGCTCTGTATTAAACATATGCAAATCATCAATAATTGGTAGTTTACAATCAAGACAATCATACCCATATTCACTTTGCACAAATACCCATCTTCTCTTTTTAGTCTTTGGATGTGGAGAATCTATATAATTTCCATAGTGTCCGAAACCTCTTTGGATATTCTTTGATTTACAGTGAGGACATTCTTTAATAAGTGTAGTGCTATCAACGCTATATGTAGAACACTCTGCATCGTCATCCATCTTATGCTTAGACACATTTGACAGTTTAACACCGTACAAGTCAAGTATAGGTGTTTTATTTTTAGCTTTTACTATTCCAATAGCATCTAAGAAAGTAATACCATTATTTTCTATCTTCATTATACTTTCATATCTTTTAGGATTAGTAATTTTAGACCTTGCAAATCTATCTTCTTCTTCGTGAGTGATTCCAAACCCACAATACTCACAACCTGTTCTTTTTCTAGCTTTTACTAAAGCACCGTTAATAATCCTATCATAATAACATTCCGCAAATCTAATGTTATATTGTCTTGCATATTCCCATATATCAGCTTCACCCCAACCTGTATTTAAAAATGGATAAATTTTCTTACCATCATCTTTTCCATAAAGAGCTAATTGCATACGGAGCATACTCTCATCTTGCATAAGTGCGATTATTGGTTTTAATCTATCTTTCTTAGCCCATTTTTCAAGAGGGTCTTTCTTTAGTATTGCACAGCATTTATGTGTTACATCAAATTCTTGTTCTGCTAAGTATCTCCATTTAGTAGAAAGCCTACCATTGCCTTTTTTATCTCCATTGAATCTAGTATTTCTTGTTTTTCTACCATGAGTCCTCTTTAGCTCATTCACTTTTTGGCTCACTTCTTTTGATACTAAAGGAAAGCCATGTTTTTGAGAAACTTGTTTGAAATTCATTTTTGGAAATACAGTTATTACATTAGGAAATGTTTTAACATAGTCAAGTACTTCTTTGAGTTCATTTGTCGTGTTGGAAAAAACTACTTTAATATCAGGAAACAATCTGAGAGCTATATGTCTAAGGATGGTGCTATCTTTCCCACCAGAGAAACTAATAAATAATTTGCCATTATTTATATTATAGGCTTCAATTATACAACTTTCTGTTTCTTTTATTTTATCTTGAAGAGAAAACAGATGAGGATAAGAAGCTATTATTGACATGATTAATAACCATTCTCAAAGTAATTTAAACCAACCTCAAAAGCTTGTTCCCAAGTTCTTACTTCTTCACTGTTGCTATCACCCATCACAATAATATGACCATCATATGCTTCAATTGAAAATAAGTGTTCTTCATCTTTGCATATCTTGTATCTTGGCTCTTCGTAACATTTTGTTTCACCAATTTTCTGACCACAATTTTTTCCGTAATTAGCATGTATATCTTCTTTGTATATACCACTGTAGAAAGAAGCTTTGTATCCATTAGGTACTCTATGACCTTTTTTGAACTCTTTCACTAATGTTTGAAGTTCTCTATTTTGCGAAGCATTCATAATCTCTTCCCCTTTAATCATTATTGTATAATCTTTTAATCATAAAGTCAAGAAACAAGGATTAAATAGTAAGTAAATTTATATATTTGTAGCTAAAGTCCTACATATTAGTCATATATTGGTATTTTTTCGATTAAAGGAAATTTTGATTATAAAGAGATTAGAGCCAACAAAGAAGAGATGGTAAAAATAAAAATTGCTATCTTTATTGCTGTATTAGTAATGGTCGCAATAAGTGTAATTTGATATAGGTACACAAGCCAGAAAGAATAGCTACCTGAAAACACCACTTGGTATCTCATTCCAATTACCTAGCTCTTCATTCTCAATTGGCTCTTCTTTTGTTCTTAAGTCAAACTTCTCAACAGTCTTTTCAATCTCTGTAGCTCTTGCAACAACTTCTTTATTGGCATTCAATATAAACTCTTTTAAATCATCTATAGTAGGCTCTTTTATTGTATCGTGAATCATATTTTCATTTAGCAAACTGCCAATTTCTATCATCTGAGGAGAAAAATCTACTTTATAATCTTCTGCGTAGAAATTAAAACTAACAATTTCATCAGTAATTGAAACATTATTTAAAAGAACTTTTTCATTGTTTTTTATAGTTCTGCCTACTTCCATTAGTGACTTATCTTTAAAATCACGAGGTTCTAATTTATCTAAATCGCGTTTAATATTTAATAATATATTATCAGAAGTAAGTGATTCAATAGGAGAATAATCATCAGCACCAAATTTTGTTTGGAATCCCGTAAAAAAACTATTATCAGTAGGGTTATATACCATAGAAGAGTAGCCATTGCTTTGTTCAATCTTAACAACGAGAAGTCTATCAGCATCATCCATCATACTATTAATCTTTTTAGCACTAAGAGAAAGAGGATTAATTAATTTTGATAGCTCTTTATGGTCATTTGCAATACGAATATCAGTTATGTTAATAGACATTTTAAATTCTTTTTATCTATAGAGATAATGATGCTGGCTCATCATAATCTATAGGCTCTGGAAGAGTAGCAGTATTTGCTATTTCTGTAATATTTTCTTTCTCATTTGAATGCATATCAAATATCCACGAAGTAGCTTTTTTTACATCTTGCATTGTAGGCTCATCAATCTTTGAATGAATAATATCATCATCAAATAAACTTCCTAAAGAAATAACTGATTCATCATTCTGTATAACAATATCTTCATCACAAAAAGACTCTAAAATACTGTCTTCAATAAACACATTTGAATCAACGCACAGTTTATTGTTTTCTATTATTTCAACAACAGAAGACTCTATTTCTGAGAAATTTTGCATATTTATAGAATTAGAGCTAGAAACGTCATGCAAAATATTTGAAATAAGAAGATTTATTTTCTTAGAATCTTCAATATCACTGTTTATATATTTTGGAGAAGCAGTAATTATATTTTCTTTTGTATCAAGATTATACAAACCTACCCCAAAGCTATCAGGCGATTCAATTTTAATTGAAAGAACTTTTTCCTTTTCGCCAAGCATATCTTTTGCCATACCATAAAGAATGCTGTCGTCTCTTCTAATACAATCTTCTATTATATCAGGATTATCAAAAGCTTTTATTTCTGAAATTTCTATTGACATATTAAACCCTTTGTTTTATATTCTGTTAGCACTATAATATCATTTATAGTTAGTAGTTTCTTTTAAATAGTGTTCACTTTTGTATAAATTTTCTAACTTTCTCTAATAGTTGCTAAATATCCACTGACAAGATTTTCTTCTCTACTTATTCCTATCATCACTTTATATCCTCTGCTTAATACTACTTGCTTTAATTCATAATCTGTGTCAATATATCTTCTTGCATCAATTGTTATTTTTTCAACAGGAAGATAGTTTTTAACAATTACTGCATCTTCATCTTTATGCATCATTAAAATTTTAGACAATCTTTTGTATGCATTAAATTTTCTTTGCTTAAGAACTTTAAGTTTTTTACGATTAGCACGCTTGGCTTTTAATTCAAAAATAATTAGCAAAGAAAGTGGAATTAAAAACAAAAAGAACATATTATCAATAAGTTCAGCAATCCCTCTATTAAAATAATCAAAAATAAGATAAACAAAAAAGCTAACTAATCCAAATAAAAATAAAATCATTTCTAAATCAGAAAATTTATATTTTTCTCTATAAGTTTTAAAAGGAATATTTCTATTATACAATGGAACAATAGACATCACAAATAGCTTAATCTTTCTTCTTGTAGTTTTTATAAACCGAAAAATAAAACTAAATTTTTTAATAATAAAATTATATATAAAAACAAATGGGGTAAGTATAAAGTTTAGAAACAATTTACCATAAGTCTTAATCATTTGTATATATTACCATTTATATATTTTACCATCGACATATACAGTAGGGGTACTTTCAATATAAAGACTTTCTACAATGCCTTTTCCATCCTTAATATGATTATGTGCATTAGAATTAGCAATATCATCAAGCGTAATCTTTGCAACACCGCTAACAGTATTAAATTCTTTAAGAATTTGTTTCATGCTTTTTTCTGATGAGTCAAAATCATGAGAATAGATATTCTTAATAATATCTATTGAATTGTTTTTGTTTTTTGAAATAGCAGTAGCAAGACATTCTGCAATTTTCTCAGAGTTAATGTGCGATTTTATAGCTAAAGGAAAATCATAGTAATAGACATTCATATTTTTTTCTTTAGCCAAATCTAACAGCTCTGGAACATTATCTTTACAAAACGGACATTGAGGGTCAGAAATAATAACCATATTGTTGCCATTCTCAGAAACAATCCCATCTTTTTTAGAATAAATCAAATATTTTTTATTATAAGCAATTTCTTTTGAGACCAAAGGAAGTTTTAACAATAAAATCATTGACTCTCCATCAATAGAGTAAATATCTTTAACAACCAATTCCTCGTTATAAAATAGTTTTACAATTTGAGAATGAGTGCCATCAACAGTAGTTACAGTAATGTGAAATATACCACCATTCCATTGGTTACTAACAGGTTTAGAATAAATTTCTTTAATAACAAAACTATCAACTAAAGGATTATCATTTAAATTATTTTCTATAAACTTAAAACCTGCTGTTTCATTAATAATATTCGCCTTAACTTGAAGAGGTTTTAAAAGCTTAACATTAGAACTTTTTGTAAATTTAACATCTTTAGCTTGCAAGTTATTAGCATATAACAATAAGCCTATAAATATAATAATAGAAGATTTAATAATCATTTTTATCCTTGTTCTTTTAATATGAGAAGTTTACTATCATCTTGTTTAATTTTCTTTTATAATTATGTATTAATACCGCTTTCTGCAACAAATCTAGAACACTTAACTTCTTTAGGTTTCTTTTTAGTATCATTACTCTTATAAGAGATAAGCACCAAGCTTTCTTCTGCTCTAGTAACAGCCACGTAGAACAATCTTCTTTCTTCATCAATACCATCATCCCCTGCTAATTTTAAATTAGGAAATTTTTCTTCTGTTAAATCAACAATAAACACAGATTTAAACTCCAATCCTTTAGATGCATGAATTGTTAATAATTTAGCTCCATATTCATTATCCTCTTCTTTTGATGAAAAATTTAATTTCATTTCAAATTCTCTAGTGTCACTACAATTCTTAGCAATAGCAAGTAGCAATTCATGTTTTTTCTCCACTAACTCTATAACTTCATCTAATGATGCATTTTTGTTAAACTTCGTAGCTACCTCAACAGTATTATCAAATAAGTTTGTATAGCAAGGGGTGTCAAAAATAAGTCTAAATATTGTAAAAGGACTAGTCAGCCCTCTTGCATCATTTAATAATCTTATAAAATCTTCTACATGCGGACTTTGTATAATATGCTTATTGTTTTCTATATAAGAGTTGATACCATCAATGATGCTTTCATTATGCATTGAATTCTCAAACATTACTTTAAGTTGATTTCTATTTAATCCAGATATGAAATTATTTAAATTAATAAAATCTAGTACAGTAACATTCTTTTTCTCTCTAATAATCCTATATACAGAAATAAGAGTAGCTATATCTTGACCATCAAAAAAGCTATTACTATTGACTCTTACAACAGGAATATCTTCTGCAACAAGAATAGCCTCTATCATGTTCCCGCTATTATTACTTCTAAAGAGAATAGCAACATCATTAATATCATAGCCACTCTCTTTAATTAATGTTGGTAATGAGTGGTATTGCTCAGTAAGTTTATTAAACACTATCAACTTAGGTTCAGCAAATACTCCACTTTTCATAGCCACTAGACCTTTAGGAATAATCCTTTCATTATGAGAAATACAATTATTAGCAATTGTAAGAATTGCTTTACTGGAGCGATAATTCTTAACAAGTTTATAAACACCTACATCGTTATATTTCTTAGGAAATTCTCTTATTATTTCAATATTTGACCCATTAAAACCATATATGCTTTGGTCGTAATCTCCAACAGCAAAAATACCACTCCCCTGCTTTGCTAATTGTTGAAGTATCTTGTTTTGCAAGGTGTTAGTATCTTGATATTCATCTACAATTATTTGACGAATTATATTGTTGTTAGCTTTATAAAAAACAGAGATAAATAATAACAAGTCGTTGAAGTCACATAGCCCATGAGAGTGCTTAGATTGAACGAACCTATCATAAAGTTCTTGGTAAATTTCAAGAGTTTCAATTTGTCCTCTTAATCTTGAAATAGAAGCATCTGATTTACTAGTATTTATTTTCTCAATGAATGTATTTTCTAACCATTCACTAAATTCTTCTTGATGTCTAGTGTTCTCATATAAACTAATATAGTCGTTGATGACACTAGCAGAAAAAGGCTCAGTAAAACTTTGAACAAAAAATGAATCTTCCATTAGTGAACTGATTAAAGATATCATATCTTTTTTAGTTTTTAGTTTTGTTTTGTCATTGCATTTATTCATTAAAGATTTACCATAAGAGTGAAAGGTTCCCGCAAAAATTTGAGATACTATCTCTTCACTAAAATGCTTTGATAATCTCTCTATCATCTCTTTGCCTGCTTTAGAGGTAAATGTTAATAATATTATTTCATTAGGCTTATATCCATTGTCTAACAAATGTAAAACTCTACCTATAATTGTTGAGGTTTTCCCTGTACCAGCACTCGCAATAATTAAATTACTTTTATGAGGAGAATAAACAGCTTTCAATTGTTCTTCATTCAAGGTATCTAATGGACTTAGCTCTTTTCTACGCTTTATTCGCTTTTGCTTCTCTTTGAAGCCTTCTTTTCTTTTATTTTCTCTCTCTAGTGATACTTTAGACAATTTATTCTCTTTATATGTTTTTTGTATATCTAGCTAGAATAATAGTTGTTTTTTCTTTAATTTGTTTTTAAATTAAAGAGTCAACAGCAAACAATGTCTATTTTTAACCAATTAAATGTATACTTACACATGAATCTAAATGTGCTAAAAAATAAATCTAACACAAATAATGCAAACAATATAAAGACATTCTCAGAAATAGAAGAATTCTTAGAAGAATATTTAGTTTTTATAAAAATGTTTAACAAGCATGAGAAAAACATATTAATAGAACTAGAACTAAATATAAGCAGAAACAACTTAAATAGATTACAGATTAAAATGTTTAATAAGCTAGTGAAAATTATTCCAGAAATTATAAATCATCAGCATCAACTTGATTTTGATTTGTACATAAATTTAGATGAATTATATGAAGACTTTTGGGTAAATACTGTCAAAAGATGCATTGTGCATTTTAATAAAGATGCTTCTTCTGTGTTATATCTTCACAATGGTTCAAGATATATAATTAAAAAGTTCTTATATCATTCAAATCATAATTTGAGCACCATTAAAACTTTAATAATCAAGTATTACAAAAGATACGATTCGTCCACAATACCACTAGAATACATAGCAACCAACTTAAAAGTATCAAAAAACAATTTATTGAAACTATTGCATGAGCCATTAAATGAATATTTTTATGTAATGGGAGATTATCTTTATTATTATAGAAAAAATTGTTTGAAAGATTTTGCAACAGCATACAGAAGGACAAGCCGTCACACAAGCATTGAAACTCTATATAACGAGATAATGCATAGATACTCCAAAAAACTAGAACAAAACAACATACATAGCTTATCAGATTTCAGAAAACTTTCAAAACATAATCAACACGAACAGAAAATAAGCAAATATGATGAACTTGATATAAAAAAGCTATTTATAGATATTAATAACTTAATAACCAAAAATAAAATAAAATGTTTCAATATTAGATATATTGTAAAAAAACTAAATTTAGACGAAACGATGGGAAAAGATTTAGGAATTATTCTTGAAATCTATCAAGACTATTATAGAGTAAGTAAAAATCTTTACTTTCATAAAGAACTAAAACCAACATCTGCTTGTAAAAGTTCCAAGAAAATTGTACTTGATTTGTTAGCTAAAAAGGATTACACAACTAATCAACTAGAAAAAGTTCTTTTAAGAAAGGGAAGAATAATGACAGTATTATCATTAAATAACACTATAAGCCTTTCAAAAAACAACTAAGACACAAGTTGTATATATTCAGGCTTACTAGTAATAGTATCAAACATTTCGTCTGTAGGGTTTTTTTGACTACTCTCTAAATCGTTATGAAACTTTTTAGCAAACTGCAATATCTTTAACCATTTTTTTCTTGCTTGTAAATGACGATTTTTTTCTTTACATTTTTCTTTTAAAAATTCTATAGCATCATCTAAATCAAAAACAATACAATGCTGAAGCACCTCTACCCTATTCTTATTTCTCACGTCTAATTTAAGAACCATTCTCTGTTGTTGTGAAGAAGGCACTTGATATGACTTATGAATAGAAGACACCATTGATTGAATCATTGTCTTATCAAAAAAGCCATTAAGTAAGTTTGCATAAATTTCCATAATATACCTTAATAAATGAATATTATGATGATAGCAAAATTTATTTAATTTCTCTTATTGTTTT
>Ga0256842_1000312_pt1 | contig 42829 bp, 32 predicted proteins | sample 4559240metaG_FD_185973 | JGI IMG/M metagenome (GOLD analysis project Ga0256842, IMG submission 185973) | Hydrothermal vent microbial communities from Guaymas Basin, Mexico - 4559-240 | ecosystem: Environmental > Aquatic > Marine > Hydrothermal vents | place: Mexico: Guaymas Basin | collected...
CCAAAAGGAAAACATTCTCTTATTTGGAACGGAAAGAACGATAAAAATCAAGATGTCAGCTCCGGTGTTTATTTTTATAAATTGAATGTGGATGGAAAAGACGTTAATGTCAAAAAATGCCTTTTGAGGAAATAGAAGGCGATGATTCCTATCCTTGCTCTGCTGATTTCTCAGGAACTCCCTTTCGGGTGTCAATGGCAATTAAATCCGGTACATTTTTGGAAGTCAAAACCGGTACACTTTATTGAATAATTATAATATGATAAAAACCGCCGACAATGGAGCTTGGAAGCTTGCAAAAGTTTTTCAATAAATCTTCCATTTTTCCGAAATTTCTACATCCATCCAATAACCTTACACTCTAAACCTTAAACCTACACCCTACTTTATTTACCCTACTCCATTCACCCTTCACTTCAATTATAATTTTCTTAGAAAATCCTCGGGAAATGGTAACGGAAAAATATGAGGGAAAGATTTTCCTGAGGAATTTATTTATATGGCAAACATCTTTTTAAAAGCATCTTAACTTATTGATAGCAGGTTGATTAGGTTTAGTGAAATTAATTGGCACACGGATTGCTTTTAATACCGCTGTAGTTTATTACGAGTGATAGTGTGGTTTATTACATAGGATATGATGCCTATCTGGTTCGGTTATGGGGAATGGATGCCCCTTTTTTTTAAAAAACAAAGTGAGGTTAAAATGAAAAAGATTTTTGCAGTATTATTCTTGATGAGTTTAGGAATACTGAATGCTCAAATTAAGATAAAAAATATCGCCGATTTTTCCGGTGTTGAATCTAAGCAATTAATCGGTTACGGATTGGTTGTAGGGTTAAACGGAACCGGTGATGGTGCAAGTTCGCAGATTACGGTTCAATCAATTAAAAATATGATGGATAGATTTGGGGTAACAGTTCCTGAAAATAAAATAAAACCTAATAATGTTGCGGCAGTGATAGTTACTGCTTCACTTCCTCCTTTTTCGAAAGTCGGTTCTAAAATTGACGTTACGGTTTCTTCTGTCGGAAATGCCAGAAGTTTGGAAGGCGGATTATTACTTTTAACTGAACTTCACGCAGCGAAAGGTGAAATATTTGCCTCAGCTCAAGGTCCTGTTTCGATAGGTGGATTTAATACTGCTTCCAAAGGGAATAAAATTAGGAAAAACTACACTTTGGTTGGAAGAATTCCTAACGGTGCGATTCTTACAAAATCAAATTCAAATAATATTATCCAAAATGGTGATATTGTCCTAAATTTGCGAGAAGGGGATTTTTCTACTGCTGAAAAAATTGCTAAAAAAATTAACAAATTTTTAAAGATAAATTTGGCTACTGCTCAAGATTCAAAATCTATTTCAATTATTGTGCCGGACAGCGTTTCTTCATCAAATAAAATTGTTCGATTTGTCTCTAATATTGAGAATTTGGAAATAATCCCCGAGCAAAAAGCAAGAGTTGTTATTAATGAACGAACCGGGACTATTGTTTCCGGTGGGAATGTTACAATTTCTGAGGTTGCGGTTTCTCAAGGAAATTTGGTTATTCAAATTCATAATAATTCCGAGGAATTAAGTTTGGGTGGATTTACACATAAAACTACTGATACAAATATCGAAGCGGTTGCAGATAAAGCCCGGGTTTTAGTTATGAAAGCAGCAACAGTTCAAGATTTAGCTCGAACTTTGAATAGCATTAAAGTTACTCCGCGAGATTTAATATCTATTTTCCAATCACTAAAAGTTGCCGGTGCTTTACAAGCCGAGTTGATAATTTTATAGGAGTGGAAAATGCTACCGATTAAATCATACGATTCTTATCACGATGTTCAGAGAACAAATGAATTCAAAAATCTGAAAAATAAGATTGTAAATGCTTCTGAAAATCATGAAAAAGCTCTTGAAGCTGCGAAAGGATTTGAGGCAATGATGGTTAAACAAATGCTGAAAAGTATGACTTCCAGTCTTCAAAATAAAGGATTTTTTGGGAAAGCTCCCGGAAGTGATGTTTATCAAGATATGTTTATGGATTCAATGGCTCGTCAAATTACCGATCAAGGTCATTTGGGTTTAGCTAACATAATTATAAAAAATATGGAAGCGGGAAATGAGAGGAAACCTCTTGAAATTAGAGAATTGAATTCTGATGATAAAATTGTAACGAAAAAAGAATTTAGTACTAAAAGACAAACAAATAAGAAGAGAACTATTCTTGAGAAAAGATTATCCAAATATGATGAGATAATTACAAAAGCTGCTAAGAAATATAACGTTGATAAGAAAATTATAAAATCAATTATTGCTGCTGAAAGTTATGCAAATCCAAACGCTGTTTCCGGAGCCGGAGCTAAAGGTTTGATGCAATTAATGGATAAAACAGCTGATTCTCTCGGAGTAAAAAACTCATTTGATCCGCAAGAAAATATAATGGGTGGAACAAAATTCATTAAACATTTATTAAAAAAATATGATTCAGTTGATCTCGCTTTGGCAGCTTATAACGCCGGGCCTGGAAATGTAGATAAATATAACGGTGTTCCTCCTTTCAAGGAAACACAAAACTATATCAAACGAATAAAACAATTTTATTCAGTATTAAAATAAGGGGTTATCATGGAAGCTCTAACACAAGACTTTTTCAAATTATGGGAAGACGAAATTGCCGCTTATCAGGAAGTAGCTTTGATTTTAGATGAACAGAAAAATACTTTAATGAAGTGGAATATCAAAGAATTTCAAAATGTAACGCAAAAAGCTGCGATGACAATTAGTCACGCACACACAATTACCGATAGAAGAAATGATTTGATGGAATCAATATGTTTGCTAAAAAACATCGAACCGGGTCAGACTTCTTTAAAAAATCTCGACACTGTTTTTGAAGACGAAGAAATACAAGAAAAATCACGCATATTCTTCAAAGTATTTTCTAACACTCTTCGTAAAATCGATAGTCTTTCAAATGAAAATAAAGAACTTATCAGAACCGGCTTAGAACTTGTCGGAGATAATTTGGAATTAATTGCCGACATTATTGATCGAGATCGAGTTTATAGTCGCGTTGGAATCGTTAATCAATCCGGAACATCACTTCTCATAAACAAAAGAGTTTAACATGTTTGAACTTATCGGCATTGGAAAATCGGCTCTTCAAGTTAATAAAAAGCAACTTGAAATAATCGGTAACAATATTGCCAATGTTAACACTCCCGGTTATAGTCGCCAGAGAGCTGTTCAAGATCAAGCGACTTCTATTCGAGATGCTTTAGGGTCAATTGGACAAGGTACGGTAATAAATCGTATTGAAAGAATGCGAGATGAAAGGCTGGATGATCAATATTGGAAAAAGCAAACAGATGTCGGATATTGGGAAGCTAAATCTCAAAATCTTCAAGAATTGGAAGCTCAACTTCAAGAACCTTCAGATAATGGTTTAACAGAATTATTTAATAAATTTTGGAATTCATGGGATAATCTCTCAAATAATCCGGACGGACCTTCCGGTGATGTTATGCGAATAAGTCTTATCCAAAATACAAAAAATTTAACGAGCAGATTGAACGAAGTTGCCAATTCCGTAATTGATAAACGAAAAGAAATAAACAACCGAATTTCTTCAGATGTTGATAAATTGAATTCTCTATTTTCTGATTTGAGTACTTTAAATATCAGAATTGAAGAAAGTAAAGCCAATGGGCAGGATTGCGGTTCGTTACTTGATCAATACGATAAAAAATTGGATGAACTTACTAAATACGGGAACACGAAATTAATCACAAGAAATGACGGAATCAGAATTATTTATTTTGGCTCTGATGAAGTTGTTAAAGGTGCCGAATATAGAAAATTAGAGGCATTAACCGATTCTTATTCGGAAAGTGGTTTTAACCGCAGTAAAGTTGTTTGGAGTGATAATCTTAAAGAAGTAAATAATTTGAAAAACGGTAAATTGAAAGCTCTGGAAAGTTTACGCGATACTGATATGAAATCTTATAAAGATTATTTGGATACAATTGCTAATACACTGGTTTCAAAAATAAATGAACTGCATTCTTCAGGATATGATTTACAGGATCCTCCCGGAACCGGACATAACTTTTTTGATGAAAAAACAACCGGAGCTCAGGATATAAAAATAGACAGTATTTTAGAAGCAAATCCGGAATTTATTTCCGCTTCAAAAACAGGGGAGACCGGAGATAATCAAGTTGCCTTGGAAATATCTCAATTACGAAACGGAAGCTCTATCGGAGATGATAGTTTTCAGGAATATTATGCAAAATTTTTAAATCAAATCGGAAGTGATTCCGATAATGCTCAAAACCAAGAAAAAATTCAAAATGCAACCTCAAACCAAATAGATACTTTTAGAGAAAATGTAAAAGGTGTATCAATTGATGAAGAAACTGCAAATTTAATAGCTTACCAACAAGCATATCAAGCGGCGGCAAAAATAATCGCAACAGCCAATCAAATAATGGATGTGATTATGCAAATGGTGTAACCAGGGATGGAAAAAAATACTAGGATGGTGAAATTATGTTAATACTCACAAGAAAAGTCGGTCAGTCAATCTTAGTCGGAGATGATATTGAAATTATTTTAACTGATATTAAAAAAGGCTCGGTTAGAATAGGAATAGTTGCTCCAAACGGATTACAAATTTACCGAAAAGAAGTTTTTGAAAGAATTAAAGAAGAAAATTTAGAAGCGGCTAAAAACGCTGTAATGTCCAAAGATTGGGATAAAATTTTTAATATTTTAAAAACCCATCTCGGAGGAGAAGATGAGAGTAACAACTAACTTGATATTTAATAATCTCTTAAATAGTCTGACAAATAATAGAGATAAATATCAAAATATTCAAAAAATCATAAGTAGTGAACAGAAACTTTTTGTTCCTTCTGATGATCCTATCGGAATACGGAATTCCGCAATTTACCGTAAAGATTATTCGGCTTATGAACAATATGGAAAAAATTTAGACCAGGCAAAAGATCTTTTAACTGCTACAGACAGTTCGTTTGATCAAATAAATTTATTATTAACTAAAGCAAGAGGAATTGCGGAAGTTAACGCTTCGGAAAGTTCAACAACTCAATCTAGATCGATGGCGGTTGATCAAATTGATGAGATTATCAAACAGTCTGTTCAGGAAATGAATCGAGAGGTTAACGGAAGATATATATTTTCCGGATTTAAAACTTCGACTCCACCTTATTCAAATGTCGGGAAAGTTTCTAAACCTTATGCAAATGTCAGCAATCAATGGGACGGGACTTTAGAAGTTAACGGTGATTATCAAGGAACGGAAAACAAAAATTATTTAGTTAAAGTAGTAACTCCGGGTACTTATGGATTTGCCGAGTATAAAATTTCGGAAGACGGTGGAACTACTTGGAGTAATAACCGAACTTTAACAAATACAATTCATCTTTATGATGAGGATAATGGTGAAGATTCCGGATTAACGATGGTTTTTAACGGCTCAGGTTCATTTGCTGTCGATGATCAATTTAAAGTATATGTCGGTGCCGGTAAATATAGTGGTGATGATGGTTCAATCAAAATAAATGTCGGGAAAAATACCACGCTTGCGACAAATATTTCCGGGCAAGAAGCATTTGAGAACAATGATTATTATGGAATTTTAAATCAATTGAAAATAGGTTTGGATAATGATAACACTTCGGAAATTTCTGACGCTTTAGGGAAGCTAAACGATCTTCAGGAAAATATTCAAAAATCTATTGGTAAAGAAGGGATTTTGCTTCAACAAACATCAGTAATAAAAAATAATTTAGATTCAGTTAACAACGATGTTTTGAAGAGAATTCAGGATATAGAAAAACCTGATCTTGTAAAAGCAATGTCGGAATTTTCATTACAACAAAACGCATTAAATTCATCGATAAATATGATGTCAAAAGTATTTCCAACCTCATTATTAAATTATATTTAAGGGAGTATAAAATGAAAAAAATAAAAATAAAATCTCGACTTGGTGAGATAGAAATTGATCCTCAAACAACAATTATTTTTGAACGGGGGATTTTAGGATTTCCTGATTTGAAAAAATATGTTCTAATTGATTTAGATCCCTCTTCACCGTTAAAACTTCTTCAATCTTTAGAAGATGAAACAATTGGTTTTGTAGTTACTAATCCTATAATTTTTAAACCTGATTATGGAATTAAGATAAAAAGAAATGATTTGGAAGAAATTGGCATAACTAATCCAAAACAAATTTTGTCTTTGGTTATTGTTCATGTTCCAAAAAATCCGGAAGAAATGACAGCAAATCTGAAAGGTCCGATCATTATTAATTCTAAACTTAGAAAAGGAAAACAATTGGTTTTGGATCAAACAGATTACGAATTAAAATACAGGTTGCTTCCAAAAATGAAAAAAGCAGCAAATGATAAATAGGCAAACAAGTTAAGTTTGCCTTTATTTTTCATCAAAGTTTATAATTGTCTGTTGTACCTGAGAAATTGGTTCGAGATTAAAATGTTTATAAGCTTTTAAAGATGCTTTTCTGCCTTGCATTGTCCTTTCCAAAAAGCCCTGCTGAATAAGATAAGGCTCATATATTTCCTCAACTGTTCCCGCATCCTCACCAACTGCTACCGCAATTGTTTTCAATCCTACCGGTCCGCCATGATAATTTTCAATAATTATTTTTAGAATTCTAATATCCATATCGTCCAATCCTAAATGATCTACATTGAGCATTTTTAACGCTCGCAAAGCAATATCTTCCGTAACAATTCCATTTCCTTTTATTTGAGCATAATCACGAACTCGTCGCAATAATCTATTTGCAACTCTTGGAGTTCCACGACTTCTTAATCCAATTTGATAAGCACCCTCATCTTCAATAGGAAGATTTAATAAATTAGCCGATCTTTTTATGATTTTGATAATATCATCAAGATTGTAATAATCCAATCTTAAAACAATTCCGAATCTGGCTCTTAAAGGTGATGTTAACAATCCGGCACGAGTCGTCGCACCAATTAAGGTGAAAGGTTCCAAATCAATTTTTAACGCTCTGGCACTGGGACCACTATCGAGGATAATTTCCATTTCAAAATCCTCAATCGCCGGATACATATATTCTTCGACAACGTGATTTAATCTGTGAATTTCATCTATAAAAAAAACATCGCGAGGTTGTAAATTTGTTAAAATACCGGCTAAATCGGAAGGCTTTTCCAATACAGGTCCTGATGAAACTTTAATTTTAGTCTCTAATTCATTAGAAATAATATTTGCTAAAGTTGTTTTTCCTAATCCGGGAGGTCCATAAAATAGAATGTGATCTAAAGGCTCTCCTCGTAATTTTGCCGCTTGAATTGAAATTTCTAAAATTTCTTTGATATGATCCTGACCAACAAAATCAGAAATCTTTTTTGGACGCAGAGATCGGTCAAATTCATGATCAATTTTTGATTCATTTGGCGATGATATTCGTTCGAGCATATTTCCTCCATATTTTTTTAGTCATTATTTTTAAATGTTATATTTTGGAAACAAAAAAATTATTTGATGCATTAGAGAAGCAAATTATGAGTCGATGATTTTTGAGAGAATTTATTAAACAGAGGAGTTTTTTTTTAATTTAGTTTTTTAAAAGTATTGTCGATGATGTTTTCAGTCTAATTTTTTGCAAAAATAATGGTCGTCTAAATGTACCGATATTATAGGAAGTTGGGACTGTTTGAAAAATTCAATATTTCCCGGCATCCTATTAAATTTCTAAGGTCATATTTCCCGATAGGAGTATTTTTATGGCAAAGAGATAACTTTATTTTTTTGTTTGATTTTTAGTTTTTTCCATTTATTTGATTCATAATTGATTTTGAATTTGTAAGGAGGTTCTGCAGTTCCTAGTCCAAAATGTTGTTGCAATGATTGTTGATTGGAAGTTCCTTTTCCACCTTGAATTTCCCGAATAAGTTTTTTATTTTTTCCAATAAATAGAATTTTTGTGCCAATACCATCAATGTGAGATTTGCCTTTAATATTTAATGTTATCCAATTATTATCATTTTTTGTCACATTACTGAAAAGCTGAATTTCTCCACCAGCTAATAAAATATCAATAGTTCCGTTATTATCAAAATCTGCACAAGCAGTTCCCCATCCGTTAAGATGACGAACTCCGGACAAATAGGAAATATCGGTAAAAGTTCCATCTTGATTATTGTGATACAAGACACTTGGATGATTTTCATAAACACAAGTAATCAAGAGATCTAAATAACCATCATTATCAAAATCCGCCCAACAAGGTTCTGATTGCGTCTCATTATATTTAATGCCGGAAAATTCTCGTTTATCAACAAACGTTCCATTTTCATTTTTGTATAATTTGGTTTTATTGGAAAAATCTATATAACGTGGATGAGCTAAATTGGCAGTAATTAAATCAAAATCACCATCACAATCATAATCTCCCCATTCGCTTCCGATTGTATGTCCCCACCAACCGTTAGTTTCTTCACCGGCGATACCATATTCATGAGCTTTATTAGAAAAATGTCCTTTTCCATCATTTATAAAAAAGAAATTTTCTTGAAGTCGATAATTGGAAACAAAAATATCAATATCACCATCTAAATCAAAATCACAAGCATTTACACCTCTTCCGGCTCGGGGGATATTATCTTTTGGTAAAAGACCAAAACTTTTTGTAACTAGTTGAAATGTGCCATCTCCATTGTTTTTCCAGACTTCATCCTCATTATTTACATAATTTGCACTTTGATAATTTGCATAATATATATCCAAAAAATCATCTCCATCTAAATCTGCAATTCCCATTCCTTCGGTGCTGATGGCATTATCTATAATTGAATTTGATTGTTTTTTGAATTTGGAATCTTCTTGTAACCACAAAGTTTCAGGATCTTTAGTAACAATATCTAATAAACCGTCGTTATTCATGTCAGCCCAAATTGCTCCATTTCCACGTAAAGAATCTTTAAAAGCAGAATTTGTAACTTCGAGGAAATTCTTACCATTTTCATTATGAAATAATCTTGAACCGTTTAGTAAAAGGTCATCAAATCCATCATTATCATAATCGCCCCAAGCAACTCTTCCGGCGATAACTTTAGATAATCCCATTTCATTTGTAATATCTTTAAAGACCGGTCCGTTATATTTTTTTTTGTTCCTCACAAAATCCATAATCTTTGTATCATCTAATTTTTTTGTTTCTAATAATTTGTGCAAAAGTGAATCAGCTTCTAAAACATATCTATTTCTGGAATCTCCTTCTATCAATGCATTTATGCAGGCATCTATTGCTTTATCATTTTCTCCCAAAGCTTGTAATGCTTTTGCTTTTTGATAATAACAACCGATATAGGTTTCTTCATCGTTTACGCCTAATTTTTTGGCAGATAATTCTTCCTCTATTAACTTAATTGCTTCTTTATTTGCATTTCGTTCTAACAACATTTTTGCCAGCATTTCAGTACATTTTTTTGATGCTGCCCGGTGTTCCAAAAGCCATTGCTCTTTAGGGTAAAATTCCGGTTTCCAATCAGATTTTGCCAATTTCAGAGCAGTTCTTAAATATGATTCTAAAACTGAATTATCTTCATTGGAATATCTTGCTGAAAGATAATAACTTTGATAATCTTTTGGAAAATCTTTTCGGTAAGAATTTAATATTACCATTAAAGAATCCTCTGATTTTGTCATGTTCAAATTATAGATTTGGTAAAGATAAATTGTTCTCTTAAATGAAGTTGCAGGATATTTAAGCAGTAGTGAATCAAGTAGAGGAATTTGTTTTTCTTCATCTCTCCAAATAGGATATAATCGATTGTAAAATTCATTTTGAGCAAGTTCCCAGGTTTTTTCAGAAGATGGGAATTTTTTTATAATTACACTATTAATTTCTTCAATATGTGAAGAATCTGTTTTACTAATTTCAACTATTTTATTATAAGGTAAATTTTCATATACATTTGCATTCAAAAAATTTAAAAAAAATAAAAATAATAATAAAAATGCTTGTTTCATGTTATTTCCTCCTTTCTTTATTTTCACATAAAAAAATATTGTTTTAATGTCAAGACTCGTTTTTAGACACTTATTCGAAATTTTTATTAAAATTGATTGTGATGCAACAAAAAAATATTTAGGAACAATTATTGCAACATTAATTTGTAAAAATCGGAGGAATGTGATGATTCGGAAATTGTTATTATTAATTGCTTTAGTTATTGTTGCAAGTTGTGCTAAACCTAAAACGCCTGTTTCGCCTTCAGAATCAAACCAATTGAAAATAGTCAGTTCTTGTAAATTAATAGGAAATCCAATAGATTTAACTGTTGATGATTCAATAATTTATGTTGCCGAAGATCAAGCAGGTTACGCTTTAATAAACACTAAAAATAATATTCTTATTTATGAGAATAACTCTATTTCAAATGTAAAATTGTATAAAACTCAAAAGCTCGCAGTGAATGCTTCTGAAAATGAAGTATTTATTTATGATAATAAGGGAAGTTCTCATCGCTCAAATATTTATGTTGCCGATATTTCAAATCCTCAGAATCCTCTTTTGATTTCAACTATTTCCGACAGTACAATGAATGTTACAAATCTTTATGCTGTTGATAATAATGAATCAAACAGCGGAGAATATCCAACAATTATTTACTGGATAAATTGGAATATCATTCATGATGTTTTTAATTTGAATAAAGGGTATTTTAGTAAACAAAACAAATATTTTGCAACTTCTTTTGAATTGCCAACATTTACTCCGAAATCTTTTACAATGGATAGCAACAATCTTTATATTGCTTCAAATCAATTGGGAATTGATATTGTAAATAAAGATGATGCTCACCGTATATCATTAGTAAATACTCCGGGTGAAGCTTTAGCGGTTATACGATATGAAAATCTTTTGTATGTGGCTGATCGTCAAGCCGGATTACAAGTAATTGATGTTACCGATATTCAAAATCCAATTTTATTGAACGATTTTGCCTTTGATACAATTGGGTATGCTCAATCTTTAGATATTGATTCTGAGAATAACTTATTGTCTGTGGCTTCAGGTGGTGGTGGCGTTTATGTTTTTCATTTGAACTATCCTAAAAAACCGGAATTAATCGGGCGTCTTGACAGTTCACAAATCGGTTATACTAATATTACAAAAATACATAAAGGAAAAGTTTTAATCGGAAGTCGTGAAAATGGTATTGTAAAGATATCAACTGAGGATTAATATATAGTTACCATTTATCAAAAAAACATATTGAAAATTTTAATGATAAACTATCAAAGAGGAGATATCGGACGTTATTGTAAATATATGAAACTTGAATGTTTTACAAAAAAAATATTTAGGAACAATTATTGCATACTTCATTGGAAAAAATCGGAGGAACGTAATGCGCCGAATATATTTATTATTAATTGCTTTAGTTACTATTGCAAGTTGTGCTAAACCTAAAACACCTTTTTCACCATCAGTTCAAACAAATCAATTGGAGATAATCAGCTCTTGTAAATTAACAGGTGATCCTATAGATTTGTCTGTTGATGATTCCTATATTTATGTTGCTGAAGATGAAGCCGGTTACGCTTTAATAAATTCTAATGATAATAGTTTGATTTCAGAATATAATAGTTTATCTTCATTTAACTTGTACAAAACCAAATATATTGTTGGTAATGCAGCAGATAATGAAGTCATATTTTATGATCGTTCAGGAACCCCAACCGTGTATGTTGCCGATATAACGGATCCTACCAATCCTACACTTCTTGCCAACATTACGGGGAGTACTTATAATGCAACTAATCTTTACGTTACGCCAAACGATGATCCTGACATGCCTGATTATTCCACGAATATTTATTGGATCTGTAAAGAAAATGAGCTGTTTAAAATAAATAAAGGATATTTTGACACAACAAACGGATATGAAGCAGGAGGAGATATTTGGTTACCCTCATATCAATTAGAATCTTTTACAATGGATAGCGATAAACTTTATATTGCTTCAAGTCAATTGGGAGTCGATATTGTAAACAAAGATGACGGTCATCGTATATCTTTAGTAAATACTCCGGGGGAAGCATTATATGTATTACGCTATGAAAATTATTTATATGTGGCTGATCGTCAAGCCGGGCTACAAGTAATTGACATAACCGATATTAATAATCCAACCCTTTTGGAAGATTTTGCTTATGATACTTCAGGATACGCTCAATCCTTGGATATTGATTCTGAGAATAACTTATTGTCCGTGGCTTCAGGTGGTGGCGGAGTTTATGTTTTCCATTTGAACTATCCTCAAAAACCGGAATTAATCGGGCGACTTGATAGTTCACAAGTCGGTTATACTAATATTACAAAAATACATAAAGGAAAAATTTTAATCGCAAGTCGTGATGAAGGTATTGTAGAGATATCTATCAAAAATAAATAAGGAGAATGTTAATGAAGAAAATTTTATTAATCGGTATTTTGATGGTTTTTGGATTATTGAATGCTGTTGGCAATCAACAATCTAAAGTATTTAATCTTGAGAAATCATCAAGAAGCTCTGTTTCTGTTAATTTTCATGTTGAAAACTACAATCAGACAAATGAAACAATTAAAGGGAAAACTTATTCTCATTTTGAAAATGAAAATTCAGCACCTACTTTGACTACCGGTAAGCCGGAGTTGCCATTTTTTTCAACCTATATTCAATTACCGAATACGGGAATAGTTGACGTAAATTATACGATAAATTCGGTAAATGAATTTCAACCTCAAAATCAGCCATATCCTTCTCAAGGAGCGGGATTTGAAGATTTAAGAACAGGCTTTGCTTATGATGAAGATTATTATCAAAACGGATCTGAGTTCCCAAATAAATTAGTGTCTGTTGGTGAACCCCAAATAATAAGAGGCGTGCGAGTTGCTGCTCTTCATGTATATCCTCTTCATTACAATGCTTCCGAAAATAAAATGAAAGATTATAAAGATATTACTATTTCTTTATCTTTCCACGAAGCGGAAAAAGGTATTAATGAAATTACCACAAATAGAAATACAAAAATGTCAAAGCCATTTGAAAATCTTTTTGGTGGAATGGTTGTTAATTATCATAATGATAGAACAGAATTTCAACAACCATCTGCTATAATTATCTATAATTCTACGTTAGCTATCGAAAATTTAGTAGAGAATCTTGCTGAACAAAAAAGAAGAAAAGGTTTTGAGGTTGCAGTAGCAAATCAAGATGTTTGCGGAACTTCAACAACTTCAATTAAAAATTATATTCAAAATGCTTATGATACTTGGGAAAATCCACCGGAATTTATTATCCTTGTTGGTGATGTTGATGGTTCAATTCACGTTCCTGCGTGGAATGAAACATTTAGCGGATTCAATGGAGAAGGTGATGTTCCTTATGTTCAATTGGAAGGAAATGATACTTTGCCGGACGCTTTTGTCGGGCGTATTTCCGTTTCATCAATTACTCAATTACAAACTTATGTGAATAAAGAAATTAGATATGAAACTTCTCCCACTATTTCCGGTTCTAGTTGGATGAACCATTCAGTATTAGTTGGAGATACTACTCCCTCAGGGAATTCTTGTGTTTTTACAGTAAAATATGCAAAAGAGTTGTTGTTGCAAAATGACCCAACTTCCACTTTTACAGAACTTTACGGTGGAGATCCAAGTGCATCAGAAACAAATATGGCTTTGAATAACGGTTCTCTTTTCTATTATTATAGAGGTTGGATTGGAATGAGTGGTTGGGGAAGTTCCGAGATTTCAAGTCTCACAAACACAAATAAACTTTTCAACGCAGTTATAATAACTTGCGATACCGGAACATACTCCGGAACAAGTAGAACAGAATTGGTTATCAGAGCAGGAACTCCCGGCAATTTGAAAGGTGGAATTTCAGCTATCGGAATGGTAACTTCTCACACGCACACAACTTTTAACAATATTTTATCAGGTGGTATTTCTTACGGATTAGTTGTTGATAATATGAGAACAATGGGAGAAGCTATTAATATGGGACGTTATGCACTTCACATGGCTTATGACGATAGCAATCCTTCTCAGGCAAATACTTTTGCTCACTGGATAAATCTTATGGGAGATCCATCAGTTAGTGCTTATATTACGATACCTAAAACTTTGAATGTTCAATATCTATCTTCACTTCCGGCCGGTTCAAACAGTATTCTTGTAAATGTTACCGATGAAGATAATGTTGCTGTTGCTGATGCAAAAGTTACTCTTTATCAAGCAGAAAGTGGTTTATCAATTTCCGGTAACTCAGATGAAAATGGTCAAGTTCGACTTTATTTCGATCCAAATACAACCGGTGAAGTTTTAGTAACAGCAACTAAAGATGACTATATTCAAAACAATGGTTCTGTTATTTTGAATGGACAACCGACAATTTCAATTACCAATATTGATGTTGATGACTCAAACGGAAATAACAATCAACAGCTTAATCCGGGTGAAACAGCCGGTTTAATGATTTCAGTAAAGAATTTTACTTCTGAAACTATTACAGGGTTAAATTGTGTTCTTACAACTAATGATGAATATGTTGAAATTGAAAATCCAACTCAGGATTTGGCAAGTATTGAGCCGGGTACAACTATCGGAATAGTTGGTTTTGAAGTTACAATACCTCCAAATTGCCCGAATAATCATCAAATTAACTTCTTACTTTCTTTAACAGACGATAGCGGAAACGATTATCAAAGTTATTATGTATTACAATCTTTGACCGGTGATGCGGAAATAGTTTCTTATCAAGTTAATGATGGCGGGAATAATATTATAGATCCGGGAGAAAGCGGAAATATTTCCTTTACTCTTAATAATATCGGAACTCAACCTCTGAGCAATGTTTATGCAAAATTAATTTCAATGAGTAACCAATTTATCGTTAATGATTCAATAGCATCTTTTGGTGATATTAATCCTGATGAAAGTGTTGATTGTTCTGCTGATGAATTTTCTTATGAAACTTTAACTCAATTAATTACAGGTCAAAAAATACCGGTAAAATTAATTATTTTTAACGATGACGGTTATCAAGAAATTGAAGATTATTCTTTAACCGTTGGTAACGCAACTTTAACAGATCCTCTCGGACCGGATTCATACGGATATGTTTGTTATGATGATGGAGATACAACTTATGAAGATTGCCCTACTTATGATTGGATTGAATGCGATCCGAGTCAAGGCGGTTACGAAGGTACTCAAGTTTCTTTAAATGATAACGGTGATAATCAAGACGATGTAACTCAGGTAGATTTACCGTTTACGTTTAAATTTTACGGTATAGATTATGACAATATTTCAATCTGTTCCAATGGTTGGATTTCATTTTTACCGACCGCCCAAGCTCAATTCAGAAATTGGAGAATTCCGGGACCACTCGGACCCGGAGCTATGATTGCCGCTTTTTGGGATGATCTATATGGTGGAAATGTTTACACATATTATCTTACGAATGAACATAAATTTGTTATTGAGTGGTCAAACGTTAATAATGCCGGTGGTGGAAATGAGACATTTGAAATTGTATTGTACGATCCACAAGCTTACCCAACAATTACAGATGACGGTCCAATTAAAATTCAATATAAAAACTGGGTAAGTCAGGACACAGGTTCTTCCAGTACTCACGGAAATTATTGCACTGTTGGAATTGAAGATCATACTCAAACAAGAGGTTTGGAATATACTTTTAATAATGAATATCCAACAACTGCAAAACCACTCGGAAATGAAACTGCCATATTCTTTACAGGTCTTCCGATGTCTCCTGATGGCGTTTATCTTTCTCTAGGAAATATCGACTTGCATGATCAAAATGACTCCGGTTATTTAGATGCCGGTGAAACCGTTGATTTAGGAGTTTCAATTAGAAATATTGGTATGACTGATGTCTCTAATGTTCAAGCTGTTTTATCTTGCACGGATCAATATGTTACTTTGAATAATTCTGACAGCGTTTATCCGTTCATCCAAGCCGGTCATGCCGCTTCAAACGATTCTTATTTTAATTTCTCCGTTTCTTCTGATTGTCCGGCTGATCATAATATTGATTTTCAGCTTGATTTAACTGCTGCTAATTATACAAGATTATTAAATTTTAGTCTTAAAGTAAATAAAGCATCTATCGATTTTGGAGATTTGTTGGTTTGGGATGGAACAGGAAATAATGACGGAATTGCCGATCCGGGTGAAACAATTAATTTGATTGTACCAATCGAAAATAATTCATTTTCAAATACCGGAGAATTAAATGTAAGCCTTTCTTCATCTAATCCAAATATATCTATAACTAATGGATTACATATTCTTAATAATGTACCTATTTCGAAGACTTTACAAGTTAGCTTTGAAATATTGATTAATTCTAATTGTCCTGATAATGAAAATGCCGAATTTGAAATAAACGTTTCCGGTGAAAATATAAGCACTATTAATTCTTCCTACAATCTCGGGATTGGGTTTTCTTCTTTTAGCAGTGATTTTGAAGAAGATAATGGCGGGTTAACTGCCGACAACGGTTGGGAATGGGGTGTTGATAATTCTATTGGTGCTCATTCAGGGACAAAAGTTTGGGGTACGGTTTTAAATGGCGATTACGGAGATAATGCAAATTATAACTTGGATACTCCGGAAATTATGATTCCTAATCAATCCACTTTGCAATTTTATCACAAATATGCATTTGAAAATAACTGGGATGGTTCTCAACTTCAAATTTCTATTGATGGCGGAAATTCATTCGATATCTTAATACCAAATGAAGGATATCCTTCTGACGGAGTTTCAGCTGTACAAGGACCTTGCTATAATGGAACAATTAATGATTGGCAATTAGTTACTGCAGATTTATCTCAATATGGTTCAAATAATATTATTATTAGATGGCATATGGCTTCTGATGTTAGTGTAACAAAAACCGGTTGGTATATTGATGACTTAACGATAAACACGGTTCCGGTTCCATTATCTGAAGTTACCGGTAATATTGGAGTTGAAGGTGGAAATGCAATGCCTTCACAAGTAATTGTTTCAGCCGGAGATAACTCAACTTGTCCAAATAATGATGGTGATTACCAACTTTTTGTAATACCCGGTTCTTATGATATTACAACAACTCTTGCCGGTTATGAAGATGGTATTTATGAAAATATCAACTGCCAATCAGGTGTTGTTGTTGGTGATAAAGATTTTGTTCTACATTATCTTACTCCTGTTTCTAATTTAACTTATGAGATGAATCCGATTCAAGATGAAAGTGGCGTTTTATTAAATTGGGATTCATTAACAAACAGAAGTTTCTCAAATTATGAAGTTTATAAACAACACGGTAGCGGCTCATTTATCAAAATAAGTTCTCCAACGGAAAATTCATATTATGATTCGGATGTTATAGATTCTCATTATAGATATTACGTTGTTGCTGCTTATTCAAACGGTAAGAGTGAAAAATCTAACGTTGTTGATTTTGATTATTCTGTTACAGATAATGATGATATTAATAATCCGGTTTTAGTTAATTCATTAAAAGGAAATTATCCAAATCCGTTTAATCCGGAAACGACAATTAAATTCTCAACTGCAAAATCTTCTCACGTTCAATTGAAAATTTATAATATCAAAGGACAATTAGTGAAGACTTTAGTTAATGAAAATATGAATGCCGGAAATCATCAGGTTCTCTGGAAAGGTAAAAATAACAATAATAAATCGGTTTCATCCGGAGTTTATCTCTATAGATTGAAATCTGACAAATATGTATCTGTAAAAAAAGCTATCCTGCTTAAATAAGATGCATTTCTCTCCCAAACGAGCCGATCCGAAAGGGTCGGCTTTTTTATTAAAAATGGTTTTAAGTTATGGGAAAAATGCAAAAGTAATTGAACCGGTTGAGTTGAAACAAATGCTAAAAGCTGAGCTAATTGAAATGATTGAAAAATATTAGAGATGTACGTAACACAGCGACCTACGCAAAAAGAGAGTGGCGTCATTTAAACATTCATAATTTCGGAACTTATGCAAAACTCCTTGACGAATAGTACATAATTTTATTCATAAATATCAAGGAGAGAAAAGTGTATAATATTGCAATAGATTTTGGAACAACCAACACAATTATCGGGATTTACAATCTTGATGTTTCGCATTTTGAAGTATTTGATATAAAAAAAATCTCCAAAACGATAGGGAGTTATCGGGCAATCCCAACAAAAATAGGATATAAAAATAAGAGTGAGTACTATATTGGTAATCATCCGGAACTGCTGAATTTACCGGATCAACACATTTTTTATAAGATGAAACTCTATTTTTCAAAATTTCGTTCAAGACCTGTTAAAATTGGGAATGATAGAATTGACCATCAGCAAGCTGCCAAAAATTTTCTATCATTGATTTTGGATTTGATTCTGGCAAAATATGATAAAGATGAAATAGATACTTTTATTATAACTGCCCCGGTAATTAGTTTTGATAAATACCGAGTTTTTCTTTCGGAAATTTGCGAAACAAAAAATATATATAATTATCAAATTTTAGATGAGCCAACTGCTGTTGCTTTAGGATATGATGCTATTGCTTCTCCCGATTATCCATATATGGTTATTGATTTTGGTGGTGGCACGTTAGATGTAAATGTTATTCGTCTGAACAATGCAAAAAAAGTAAATGAAGTTAGCATTTTGGGTAAATCAGGTTCAAATATCGGTGGTTCATATATTGATAATTGGCTTTTGAAAGATTTTTTACAAAAACAGAATTTAGAACTTTCCGATATTTCTCACTTAAAAAATGAATTATTGGATAAACTTGAAAATCTTAAAATTGAGATAAACAATACAGGGATTTCTGAATTTTTCATTGAAGATAAAAAAAATGACTTTGAGATGAACTACCGGCTTTCTCTTTCTGAATTTGAACAAATTTTGGAAGCTAATTATTTTGATGAAACAATTCAAGAAACTATCGATAATGCTGTTGAATCGGCTATTCAATCCGGAATAAGAAAAAGAGATATTAAACAGATATTTTTGGTTGGAGGAAGTTCGCTTATAAAACATTTTCAAAAGATAGTTGCCAATAATTTTAGAGATAAAATTACAATTTCCGAACCGTTTTCAGCTGTGATAAAAGGCGGTTGTAAATTTATTTCCGGCTCAATTGTTGAAGATTTTTTACACCATAATTACTCAATTCAACATTTCAATAAAAATAGAGGATTTTATGAATATGAAACGATTGTTCCCCAAAAAACAAAATTCCCGCAAAATAACGTTAAACAACTAATAATTGCTACTCCGTTTTCAGGACAGGAAGAAATTGAACTTAAATTCTTTGAAGTAATGACCAATATTTATAATGAAGATAAAATCGAAGATATTACTTTTGATGAAAACGGTAATCTGATTGTGATTAGAGATGAATTAGAACAGGATAAATCCCGTAAAGTTGTACCTTTGAATACAAATACTCGCTGTTTTATTACTCTTAATCCTCCCGGTATTAAATCGGAAGATAGAATAAAACTTACCTTTCACCTAAATCAAAACAGAATATTATTGGTTGACGCAATCGATCTGAAAACAAATAAAAAATATTATGATAAATTTGAAATTGCAAGGTTGAAATGATGGTTTGAGAGTAGGATTGAAGAAAAATGTTTATGACAAAGATAGGTGTTACCATTTAAAAGGTTTATCGGCCATTTTAAAGGTAAGAATATGAGGAGATAATGATGTTATTTTTTATAAAAAATAATCCTGAAAAATTATTGGGAAAATTTAAGAAAACAAATGAGACTGAATTGAAAACAAAAATTATTATTCAGCTTATTAAACTCGATGCCGAAAAAGAAATATTAGAAATCTTTAAAGAAAATAAAACTGAAATTATAGAATACTATCTGTTTAGGAAATATAAAGATAATCCTGAAAGATTATTTTGGTTATATCAAAACGGTGTTGATAAACAAAAAACAATTGAACAAATGATTAAACTCGATGCTGAAAAAGAAATATTAGAAATTTTTAAAGAAAATAAAACTAAAATTATACAAAACTATCTATTACAAAAATATATAAAAAATAATGATATGAAGAGACTTAGACAGATAAGAAAAACAGTTGAACCTTCTGTATATTATGCAAATGAAATTGATTTGTCAAAATTGGGATTTAACTCTTTTTTCTCTAAATATTTCGACATCATTAAACTTATTAAAACGAATGAAAGTTTATTTCAAAAGTTTTTTTCCAGTTTATCAGGGAAATATAAATTATACTTCTTTCTTTCACATTTCAATCTAAAAAGATTTTTGCCGGCATTGGAATATTCTCAAAAATACAAGAATCTTCTTATCTATTTTGATAAAATCGGTGATTGTGTAAGTTATAAATTGGATAATTTTAGTAAACTGTTTGAAGAAGTTTATTCTGTTGCTCAAAAAGAAAAATCAATTGAACTATTTAGATTAGCTTACCTTTTAGATAAAAAAAAATATCAGCAAAAACTAAAATATATTGAAACAAAATTAATAATTAGCAATGATTTAAGTTTCTCAAGAAGAAACTTAGATAAAAGATATTCTGGTTTAATAAACAACGCAACGCAAAAGCAGGAAGTTGAAAGATTAATTAATGAGAAGAAACAAGAAATCAAAAGTTTATATTCCAAAGAAATATATGATTTACAAAATAATATTTTATTTTTCCCAAAACCAATTAAAAAAAATGATTTTGCAGAACAAGAAAAAAATGTTACTAATAAGATATATAAATTCAACTTAGAACATATATTAAAAGAATATACAATAGTTGAAAATGTAGAAAATTCGAAAAGCTTAATTAATTCGAATTTAAAACGCCAATTAGAATATCTTGAAGATGCTAATGAGATTATGAAACTGAAAAACAGAGCTAATAAAAATATTGATAGTTTGGTTAGTATTAAAGATTTTTGTCATATTGTTGAATGTCTAAAACCAAATCTAACAGATAAACCTCAAGTTATAAATATTTTAGGAAAAATCTTGTCCGAAACGAAATTTGAGCAAGTCCGGAAAGCTATTCTTATCTTCTCTGCCAAGAGTACAAACAGACTTTGGTTAAAATATATTCACAAAATATCTTATTTACAAAAATTACAATCTGATATTTTGAATTCTATAAAAAATAAATTCTCAACTTGGAATTTAAAATTTCTCTCTAAAATATCTAATTTAACCAATAACAGCATTAGAAAAATTAGAACCTTAAATGGACATTCAAGGCGTATTAGTAGTGTATCTTTTTCACGCGATGGGCAAACTCTTGCTTCCTATAGTGATGATAGAACAATCAAACTTTGGGATGTTGCCACCGGCAGAGAAATTAAAGCCATAAGTGGAAATTTTCCCGTGTTTTCACCCGAAGGGCAAATTCTTGCTTCTTGTGGTGGTGAGGAAATCAAACTTTGGGATGTTGCCACCGGCAGAGAAATTAAAGCCATAAGTGGAAATTTTCCCGTGTTTTCACCCGAAGGGCAAATTCTTGCTTCTTGTGGTGGTGAGGAAATCAAACTTTGGAATGTTACCACCGGTAGAGAAATAAAAACCTTAAGAGGACATTCAGATTATATTTGTAGTGTATCTTTTTCACCCGACGGGCAAACTCTTGCTTCTTGTAGTGGTGAGGAAATCAAACTTTGGGACGTTGCCACCGGTAAAGAAATCAAAACCATAAGTGGACATTCTCCTGTATTCTCACCCGACGGACATACTCTTGCTTCTGTTGATTATTGCACAATCAAACTTTGGAATGTTGCCACCGGTAAAGAAATCAAAGCCTTAAGTGGACATTCAAATGATATTAAGAGTGTATCTTTTTCACCCGATGGGCAAATTCTTGCTTCCGGTAGTAGGGATAAAACAGTCAAACTTTGGGATGTTGGCGCCGGCAGAGAAATCAAAACCTTAGGGCATTCAGATCATATTAATAGTGTATCTTTTTCACCCGATAGCAAAATTCTTGCTTCCGTTAGTAATGATGGGACAATCAAACTTTGGAATGTTGCCACCGGTAAAGAAATCAAAACCTTAAGTGGACATTCTCCTGTATTCTCACCCGACGGACAAACTCTTGCTTCTGTTGATTATTGGACAATCAAACTTTGGAATGTTGCCACCGGTAAAGAAATCAAAACCTTAAGTGGACATTCAAATGATATTAAGAGTGTATCTTTTTCACCCGATAGCAAAATTCTTGCTTTTGTTAGTGATGATAAAACAATCAAACTTTGGGATTTATCGCTCTACCTTAAGGCACAATTGGTTTTAATAAATCACCTTTTATATTTTACTTTAAATCCAAGTGTAGAAGATATAAAAGATTTAATTGAGTTTAAAAACAATATTCACAAATTACCGTCAAATATGCAAAAACCTATAGAGAATATTGTAAATAATATAATTGAGAAAGCGGGTAAAGAATCAAAAACAATAGAAATATCAAGCGAGAATAAACCGGAAAGTAAAGATATTGAGATTAAGTATTAGGAAATATGAGGAAAAGGTTTGAGAGTGATTTATAAGTTAAATTTTATTTATTCTTTACAGAAATCACTGCTTATTAGCTTTTAAAGGAAAATGGATAATTAGATATTAGTCGGAGGAATGGTGAAAATAAAAAATATTGAAGTAAAAAATTTTAAATCAATAAAAGAGATGAATCTCAAATTAGAGAATATAAATATTTTTATTGGAGCAAATGGGGCTGGAAAATCTAACTTTATATCTTTATTTGAAATGTTAGATTCTATTAGCAAAGAAAGATTTCGTAATTGGGTAAGAGAAAATGTCGGTGCAGAAAATATTCTTCATTTTGGTTTAAAAGAATCCAATTTTCTTTCGGTAGAAATAGAATTTGATCAAAACAAATATTCATTTATTCTTCAACCTCAAAAAGACGGCTCATTATATTTTAACAAAGAAAAAATAGGTTATTATACAATAAATGAAAAATTTTCAGAAACTATTATTGGACAGGGTCATTCCGAGACCAAAATATATGACTATCAAAAAATTACTCTAAACGCTAACGGCTATAGTGGCATACCGGATTATATTGTTGATGGTTTACAAAATTGGAAAGTTTATCATTTTCACGATACATCAGCCACTTCAAAAATGAAACAACCGGCATCTATTAAAAATAATAAAACTTTAGAAAATGATGCAAGTAATTTAGCCGGGAATCTATATTATCTCAAAAAAATCAATCCCCAATTATTAGAAAAAATAGAAAGTTATATTCGTTTGATTTTGCCATATTTTGATAAATTTGTTTTGGAACCATACGGTCAAAATCCTCAAAAAATAAATCTTGAATGGCTACACTATAATTCTGATAAAACATTTGGAGCATATCAACTTTCAGACGGTACATTGCGATTTATTTGTTTGGTTACGCTTCTTCATCAAAATATTCCTCCAAAAGTTATTATAATTGATGAGCCTGAATTGGGTTTACATCCGTATGCTATTACTGTTTTGGCAGATATTATCAAAAAACAATCATCTTCAACACAAATCTTTATTGCTACCCAATCAATTGAATTGATAAATGAAATGTTACCTGAAGATATTATTGTGGTCGATAATATTGAAGGAGCTTCAACATTTAAACGTTTGAGACAAGAAGAATTGGAAAAATGGTTAGAAGATTATTCTCTTGGTGAGATTTGGCAAAAAAATCTGTTGGGGGGAAGACCATAATGATTAGAATAGCAATTTTGGTTGAAGGTCAAACAGAAGAAAAATTTGTAAAACAGCTTTTGGTTAATGAATTTATGGCAAATGGAATATCTATAATTCCAATCATCTTAAAAACAAGTAGAGAGACTTCCGGTAATTCATATAAAGGTGGTTATATAACATTCACAAAAGTTAAAAAAGAATTACAAAATCTATTATCAAATTTTGATTATATCTCAACAATGTTTGATTATTATGGCTTGAGCCACGATTTTCCCCGTTATCAAGAATCAAAAGAATGTAATAATGTTTATGAAAAGGCAAAGATGGTTGAGGATGCTTTGGCAGAGGAAATAAGCTCTATAAAATTCATTCCATATATTCAAATGTATGAATTCGAAGCTTTATTATTTTCTTCAATTAAAGGCTTTAAGAAACATTATGGTTATAGAAATGCTGAAATTCAAGCAGTAATTAATCAATATCCAAATCCTGAAATTATAAATGATAGCAAAGAAACCGCTCCCTCAAAGCGTATTGAAAATATTTTCGGAAAGAATAAATTTAGAAAAACTTCTGATGGAATTATCGTTGCCAAAGAGTTAGGTTTAGAGATTATCAGAACAAAATGTAAGCATTTTAATGAATGGTTAAAAAAAATAGAAGGAGTTTTACAATGTTAAAAGAATTAGAACTGAATATCAAAGTTAGAAATACACTAATATTTATAAAAACAATTGAAGAATTTAGATTGATGAAAGATTTAGAAAAATTAAGCGGAAGATTAAATTATCAATTTAAAGAGTGGAATTTTGGAGATGACCAAAAGCCTTTAGAATTTCTAAAGAAAATTAATAAAGATCAAAATCCGACTTTATATATTATGCGAGATTTGAATCTGTTTTTTAAGGAAGATGGCGTTGGTTTACGACTTATGAGTACTCTTAAAAACCTTAAAAATATTCTAAAAAATCAAAAGAAAATAATTATTGTAATTTCATCTATAAGAAAAATACACGAAAGTATTAAAAAAGATTTTCTGATTTTAGATGATCCGCTTCCTAATTACGATAATATCAAAAAAGCAATAGATGATTTTTTACAAAGAAATAATCTTGAACAAAACCTTTCTGAAAGTCTAAAAGACAGAATTATTCTTTCATCATTGGGTTTGACAATTGATCAGGTAAATAAAATATTTGCTAAAACAATTCAAAAAAATAAAAAATTAGATGAAAAATGTTTAAATCAAATTATTGCAGAAAAAAAACTGGTTATTGGTCAAAATAATGTTCTTGATTTTTATGATGTGAGTGAAACTATCAATAATGTCGGCGGATTAAATCAATTGAAGAATTGGCTTAAAATTCGTTCAAAAGCTTTTTCTCAAAATGCCAAAGATTACGGATTACCGCAACCAAAAGGCTTATTGATGCTTGGAGTGCAAGGTACCGGTAAAAGTCTGACAGCAAAAGCTGTTTCTTCGCTTTGGCGTTTACCACTTCTAAAACTGGATATTGGCAGAGTTTTTGGCAGTTTGGTAGGAGAATCTGAAAGTAGAATTAGAGAAGCTATCAAAATAGCGGAAACAATTTCACCCTGCATTTTATGGATAGATGAGATAGATAAAGCATTTGCCGGAATGGGTGGACAACAAGGCGATAGTGGAACAAGTGCACGTGTCTTTGGGACTTTGATAACGTGGATGCAGGAAAAGACAAAACCGGTATTTATTGTAGCAACTGCCAATGATATTAGTAAATTGCCGGCTGAAATGCTTCGAAAAGGCAGATTTGATGAAATCTTTTTTGTTGATATTCCAAATGAATATGAAAGAGAAGAAATTTTTAAAATACATATCGAAAAGACACAACGTGATATCCAACTTTTTGACTTAATAAGTTTAGTGGAAAAATCAAAAGAATTTACGGGTGCAGAAATTGAACAGGCTATTAAAGATGCAATGTATATTGCTTTTGCTGATTCTGAAAGAGAATTTACAACTGATGACATTTTAGTTTCTTTGCAAAATACAGTTCCTCTTTCTCAAATGAAAAAAGAACAAATTACCGAGCTTAGAAATTGGGCAAAAGAAAGTGCTAGAATGGCAAGTTATGAAGATATAAAGAAATCTATCAAACCTACAATATTAGACAATGAAATAATTTATTAGGAGGAAATATGTCGCATTTTAGTAAAATTAAAACAAGAATATCTAATAAAAAATATCTTATTCAAGCACTTAAACAGATGAATTATAATATCGAAGAAAATTCTAAATGTGTTGGATATAACGGTAATAAAATTGATGCCGATATTGTGATAAAATTGCCTGAAACTAATTATAATCTAGCTTTTATCAAATCGGATAACAGTTATGATTTAGTAGCTGATTGGTATGGTCTGAGAGGTTTGGATTCTAAGAACATAGTTAGCAAAATTGAAGAAAATATCACTATTATTGAAAATAAGATAAAGCAACAATATGCTTATAATAGTACTGTGGAGAGTTTGAAAGAAAAAGGTTTTAGTATTGATGAAGAGATTAGAGAAAATGGTGAAATAAGAATTAAACTTTCAAGAATTGTATAGAGGTAATTATGGAATATCAAAATATTGAAATTAAAATTGGAAAAAACGGAAAGGTATTTTTAGAGGTAAGCGGTGTTAAAGGGAAAAAATGTTTATTGCTGACAAAAGAGTTGGAAGAAGCATTAGGAGATATCGAGAATAGAGAATTTAAACCTGAATTTGATGATGAAGATTTTGATGAAGACAATATTTTAACAACTGAACTATGAAGTTAAGGATTCACAATTTTATTGAGAAAACTTCTGTTAATGGTCCCGGAATAAGGTTTGGATTATGGGTTCAAGGGTGTAATTTAAAATGTCCATATTGTTTTAATCCCCAAACTCATTCTTTTGACGGTGGTAAATTATACGAGGTAGAAGATATTTTTAATAAAATATTAGCCGTAAATGGAATTGAGGGAATATCTATTTCAGGAGGAGAACCTTTTTTGCAACCGAAACCTCTATTAGAATTAGTAAGATTAATTAAGGAAAATACAAATCTTACAATATTAATTTTCACCGGTTTTTATTTGTCTGAATTAGTTAAAAGAAGTCTTGCAAATAAAATTTTGACTTTTGTTGATGTTCTAATAGCCGGACGATATATTAAAGAAAAACAAATAAATGACTATTTACGTTCATCGGATAATCAACAAATTCATTTTTTGAGTGATAGATATACAATGCAAAATCTAAAGCAAAAATCAACTGAAATAATAATTGATGAAAAAGGGAATTTAGTTATGTCAGGTATTTTGAAAATTTAAAGATAAAATGGAAATAAGGAATTAATTTTCCGATTTGTATAACTTCTTCTGTATAAGCAATACAAAAGAAGTTATATTTTAGATCTTATTTTTAATTCATTATATGATAATAGATTACGCACTTTAATTCTTTTCTTCTTTGGTCGGTACAAAAAAACGAAAATAATAATGAAAAATATTTGATTCATTTTTTACCGGAATAACATTTTTTCCATCTTCAATATCTTGCAATTGTTGATTACCTCAACTATTCCAATACTTTGAAGCAACACACTAAATTCAATTAAAACATAGAATAATCGGCAGATTGTTAAGATAATTTTCTTTTTGTTCTTCTAACCCCGACTTCTACTTTCTTTTTGTTGCGATTAGCAAAAAACTCTTGTTTTCGTTGTTGTTTCTGTTTCTCGAATTCTTTCTTTTCTTTAGCATTCATTGGTTTATCGGTTTGAGGGAATGGATTATCATTGACCACTTGTATTTTTTGATTAATCAGCTTTTCGATATCTTTAATAAATTTATTTTCTTCAGGCTCACAAATAGAAATTGAAATCCCTTCATCTCCGGCACGACCGCAACGACCAATTCTGTGGACATAAGTTTCGGATTCATTTGGAATATCATAATTGATTACATACCGTAGTTTATCAATATCTATTCCTCTGGCAGCAATATCTGTAGCTACTAAAACTCGTATCTCGCCATCTTTAAATGCTTTCAATGCTTTTTGTCGTTGATTCTGACTTTTATTGCCATGAATAGCAGCACATTTGATTTTTTCTTTTTTGAGTTTACGTACAATTTTGTCCGCTCCATATTTAGTTTTGCTAAAGAGCAATACTTGTTTAATCTCATTGTTCGTAAGTATATGCAAAAGTAATTCGATTTTATTGGACTTATTAGTTTTATACAAAAACTGTTTTATTGTTTCAGCTGTTGAGGAAACAGGATCAACCGAAACTTTTTGAGGATTATTTAATATTTTATGAGCAAGACTTAAAATATTTTTGGGAATTGTTGCCGAGAAAAACAGTGATTGTCTCTCTTTTGGTAACTTGGTAATTATCTTTTTAATATCATGAATAAAACCCATATCTAACATACGATCAGCTTCATCTAAAACAAAATATTTCACATCTTTCAATGAAATATATCGTTGATTAATCAAATCAAGCAAACGTCCCGGAGTTGCGATCAAAACATCGACACCATGTTTTAAAGCTGTAGTTTGAGATTTTTGCGGAACACCACCAAAAATAACAGTATTTTTAACTTCCGTATATTTTCCATAGGTAGAAAAACTTTCTCCTATTTGGATTGCGAGTTCACGGGTAGGAGTAACAATCAACGCTAATATTTTCTTTTTATGACTTATATTCTCTTTTGTCAGATGTTGAATAATTGGAATTGCAAAGGCTGCTGTTTTTCCCGTTCCGGTTTGAGCGCTACCTAAAACATCTTTTTTATCTAAAATCAATGGTATTGCTTCAGCCTGAATTGCAGTTGGTTCTTTATAATTTTCTTCCTTTAGTGCTTTTAGAATTGAAGGGATTAATTCTAAATCTTCAAATTTTATTTTTTTCATTTATTTTTCTTAAACTTCCTTATTTTTACATTAATATCTTTGGTAATGGTTATATATCCTCCAATAATTTCTTCAAAAAATTGATTTCTCTTTTTAGGTCAAGAATTATTATTTCTTAAAACATAATAAGTTTGCAAGTTGGGTCCAAATTTTCAAGTATTAAAACATTAAAAAATATGTTGACCAATAAATAAGCTGATTTTAAAAGCTACTTCATAATTAAAATAAAGGAATTAAGTATGAAAATATTGAATTTAATGATAATCTCAGCGTTGCTTTTCTTCGGATGTTCAAAGAAAAATATCGATAATAAAGTTAATGAACCAGAAATTAAACCTCCCGATCCTTTTCATTATATAAGCGGAAAAATTGAAAAAGGGCAGTCTTTAGCTCAATCTCTAAATAAATATGATTTGGATAAATCTAAGGTTTACGAATTAGTTAATGCCTTAAATAAAAGCTACAATTTAAAATATTCACATCCTCAAGATTCTTTTAAAGTGGTTTTAGATTCATCTAACGTAATAAACGAATTTCAATATTTCCCTTCTAAAATTTTAAGCTATCAGCTTGAACGAGATTCAACTAATAAGTGGATTTGTAAGATTGATACTCTCAAAACAGAAAAGAAAATAGCTGTTAGTGAAGGTGAGATTCAAAGTTCTTTATATGCCGGTATGAGAAATTCCAACATTCCTCCTTCTGTAATAATGGAATTCACACAAATTTTTCAATGGGATATAGATTTTTTATTAGATACTAGAGTTGGTGATAAATTTAAAGTTATATATGAAGAATATTATCATGACGGAGAAAGAATAAAATCAGGAGATATTATCTCAGCCACTTACATTTCCGGAGATTATCACAATACGGCGTATTTATTTAAAAATTCTAAAGGCTTTAAAAAATATTATGATAAAGACGGTAAATCTTTTCAAAAAGCTTTCTTAAAATCACCTTTAAACTACACAAGAATTTCATCAAAATTTGGAATGAGATTTCATCCGATTAGAAAGAAAAAATTTTTCCATAATGGGGTAGATTTTGCTGCTCCCAAAGGAACACCGGTTGAATGCTCGGCTGACGGAACCGTAATTTATCGAGCTTGGAAAGGACCTCGCAGTACTAAAAAACACAAACACGGATATGGAAATACGGTAATAGTCAGACACGCAAATGGTTACAAAACTCTTTACGGACATCTTTCCGCTTATGCTAAACATTTACGGGTTGGACAAAAAATTAAACAACATACTATTATCGGATATGTCGGCTCTACCGGATTATCGACCGGTAATCATTTACATTACACAATTTACCATCATGGGAAAGCAATTGATCCTTTAAAATTGAAAAATGTTGCCGGACCTTCTTTGAAAAAATCTAAAATGGCAGAATTTCGACAATTTGTAAAATATGTGGATGACTTTGAAAATAAACAACTTATTGCAAAAAATGCAGAAGCAAAACAGAAGATAAATTAAAAAAGGAAAGTTTATACTTTCCTTTTTTTAGTGCTTTCAGTATTTTTTAGTGAATAAATCCTGTAATAACAAAATCCAACCCAATAATAAACAAGAAAATACCAAAGATTTTTTTTATTAATTTGGATGGTAATTTAATCGCAATATGAGCTCCGAAATAAGCACCGATAACTATACCTAAAGCAACAAAACCGGCGAGTTTAATATCAAAAAAACCGGCATTGTAATATTTAATAACTCCTGGCAATCCTACCGGTAAAAGTAAAGCTCCAAGAGAAGTTCCGGCTGCTTTTTTAGGGTTAAATTTCATTATTCCAACTAAAGCCGGGATAATTACTGCTCCTCCGCCAATACCAAAAAGTCCTGATAATATTCCGGCAAATATTCCAATAAAAAGAGCTATGAATCGCAATTTATGACCAACAAAATCAACTTCATTTTTGCCTTCTTTTTTTGAGACCAGATATTTAATTGCGATATATAACAGGAAAATACCATAAATTTGCTTTAATAAAATCGAGGGCATTGAAACGGCAATTTTAGCTCCACCGTAAACACCGATAAAAATTCCAAGAGCAATCAATGCTGCCACTTTTTTATCTACAAAATTAGATTTCGCATATTTAATAACGGCAAAAATACTAACCGGAAGAAGTAAGGCTGAAAGAGAAATGCCGTTAGATAATTTTTGAGAATATCCTAAGAAAAAGATTAACGACGGTACGATAATTACCCCTCCGCCAATTCCAAAAAATCCTGAGAGTAATCCTGCAACCAGACCAACAATTAATAAGGTTATGAAGATAAACATGGCTTTCTAATAGATATCAAAAACAGCTAAACGACCATCTAATTGTCCACTTACAAGAGGGATTTTTTGAGATGGTTTTAAACCGATATATTTTATTAATGAACGATCACCGAAATAGATATATGCTTTGGAATTTACACATTTGTTTTTAAGAAAATCACCAAAGTTTTTGTATAATACTTTAACTTTTTCCTTATTTTCCAAACGGATACCATAAGGTGGATTTGTAATGATAGTATGGTTTTCCAAATTTGGGAGATCTTCAAAATGTTTACTGCTCAAGACAACGTTTTTCCCATAAGGAATGGAGTCTAAATTTGTTGCTGTCGCTCTGACTGCCGAACGTAAAATATCATTTCCATAGATCAAATCTTTTGGTAATTCCCGAACTAAACTTTTTGATTTAGCACGGATTTTTTCCCAGATATTTTTATCATAATCCGGAAGATATTGGAAAGAATAATTTTCTCTTTTAAATCCGGTTGGGATTCTTGAATAACTCATTAAAGCTTCTGAAAGCAAAGTCCCTGAACCGCACATTGGATCGATTAATTTCGTTTTTCCATTCCATCCCGATATTTTTATGATGGCTGCAGCTAGTGTTTCTTGCATCGGAGCTTCAACAGATTCAATTCTATATCCTCTTTTATGAAGTGAAAATCCGGCTACATCAACATAAATTGTAGCGAAATTATTATGAATATATAAATGAAAAAGCAAATCAGGATTATGTTTATCAACATCCGGTCTTTTATTTTGAGCTTCATAAAAATAATCTGCAATTGCATCTTTCAATTTTAAAGCAGCATATTTTGAATGAGAAATATTGGAATTTGCTACTTTTGCTGAAATTGCGAAAGTTTGATTCGTTGTCAAAAGAGAATCCCATTCAATTTCCATCGCTCTTTTATATAAATATTTTGTATCGTGGCAACTAAATTTCATCAATGGTGCCAAAATGTGTGATAACAATTTTGATTGATAGACTATCCTATATAATTTTTCTTTGTCAGTCGTAAAAAAAACACCGCGATAAGCAGTTTTTATATTTTTAGCTCCAAATTCTTTTAATTCTCGTGCTGCAAACTCTTCCATACTTCCGGCTGTTTGAGCAAAATATTCGCCTGTTTCTAAGTATTCAAACATAATTCCTCTTTGTTTCTATTTTATTTAACTTAAACTAATTTATTCCATAATTTAGCAAGGTATTTCTAATTTGGTTTTATTATTTTTTCTGAGATTAAGTTCTTATTCCAGAAATTATTTTATCGCTTTTTTATCGCGAATAAATTTTATATCCCATTTAAATATTTTTTGATTGATTTTAAAGTCTTTCCCGATTTCAGGATGTTTTGAAATTAAAATCATAAATCCAATTACAAGTATTATTCCACATAAAATACTCATCGAACTGATGCTCCACCAAACTCCGTTTAGTCCTAATAATAATTTTGACGAAAGAAATATTGCGAGCGGAATTCTTAAAGAAGTTGTGAATATGGAGATTACAGCAGGAAACATTGTTTTGCCTAAACCGTTAAATCCACCGGCTGTCATAATCTCAACCATCATAAAAAGTTGTGAAAATCCTAATATTCTCATATAATCTGCTCCCATCGATAATGCTTCCGGATCGGGAATAAATAATGAAAAAAGAAATTTCCCCCAAAAAATTAATAATGAAGATGTGATTACGCCTAAAGCCGAAGTGATTCCTAAAGAAATATAATAGGTTCTCCAAATTCGCCCCCATTTTTTTGCTCCAAAATTTTGGCCGACAATAGCACTTAATGCAGAAGAAAGTCCGCTGGCAGTAGTCCAAGAAATGGCTTCAATTTGAGCTCCAACCTTTTGGATAGCAATTGGCATCGGTCCCCATTTGGCAATAATTCGGGCGAGAATAATCGAAAATATGGTAAATAATCCGCTTTGAACTCCAATCGGAATTCCTATTTTAATAATTTTAGAAATATATTTAAAATCCGGTTTTTTCAAAATAGAAAATTTTGGGATATTAACTTTTTTGTATTTTATGATTAAAATAAATTGAATAGTTACAAATATTTGCGATAAAACGGTTGCAATTGCTGCCCCTTTTACCCCGAGTCTGGGAAAATTTCCCAATCCGTAAATTAAAAACGGGTCGAGAATAGCATTAAAAATTAATCCGGTCAGACTTACGTAAAATGGCATTCTACTATCGCCGGAACCGTTGTAAATTCCGGACATTACAGGATTGAAAAAAGTAAAAGGTAAACTTAATGTTGCGACGCGAAGATATAAAATCGCATTAGAATTTACAACTTTATCCTGAATATTGAATATGGAAATAAGAAAATCTGAGAAATAGAAGGTAAATATGGAATACATCAATGACATAAAAATTACCAGCTGGATTGAGTTCTGAGCAAATTTTTCAGCAGATTTAGAATCTTTTCTCCCGATTGATTGAGCAATTCCAACTTCAGCTCCGATTTTTGCCGTAATGATAAATGCAAAAGCTAACCAGATGAAAAATCCGGCTGAACCAACCGAAGCAACTTCTGAACTGCCGAGCCTTCCAATCCAAATCATATCGGTTAAATTATACGCCATTTGGATAAATGATGCTCCCATTATCGGTAAGGCTAATTTTATCAAAGCCGGTGCAATTTTACCTTTTGTTAAATCTATTTCCAATTCTATCTCCTTTCCGTTCTATAAAAATTTAATTTAGCCAAAATTTTTTTTAGGCAAATCAAGTCAAGTTTATGACCAAACATTTCAAGAATTTGCAAAATAGTTTCTTTTTTCTATAAATTTTCTTGATTGGGAATTGGATGTTGCTTTAGAAATTAGAAATGGAAATAAAAATTTCCGTTGGATGCGTACTTATACTAAATACTGTCAAAAATAGGTTTAATTTAGTCAGCAATATATGTTTATTAACGAAATATATCCGAGAAAAATTTAAGATAGCATAATTTTTTTACTTTTTAACAAAATCAGGATACCATTTTTTCATACAATCAGGACACATTGTATGTGAAAACTTTATTTCAGGAAGACGTTCTGAAATATAATCAGCTGGTTTTACCCACGGACTTCCTTCTTTTTCATCATCTCGTATTTTTGAGCAACCTGCACAAATTGGAATAAATTCTTTTAATCCTTTTGTCTGCTCTGCTCCTCTTTGGAGAATTTTCATCATTTCTTTTTGTTTTGTAATATCACGAATTATTAAAAATTGAGCTTTTTCGCCTCGATAATAATTAGAATGTGATTTTATTTCAACAAATATTTTTTGTCCGTTTTTCTTTTGCAAAGAACTTTCAAAGACGATTCTATCTGGTTCTTCATTGCTATTTTTATCAATCATTTTCATCGTTTCTTTAGTAAATATTGCTTTGATATCCATCATTAATAGTTCCTGTTTAGAATAATTTAGCAATTGTGAAATAGCCTTATTTACATATACAAATTTTTGATTCTGAATAATAACTATTGCATCACTTGAATCATCTATCATTATAAGTTTTTCTTCACTTTCAGTTTTTTCTTTTATAAGACGGTTGATTTGCTTGATTAATATAATTGAAACCATTATTGTGATAAATATTAGGGAAAAACCAAGAAATATAAGAAAATTAAAATTTCTATGATTTGATATTGTTTTCTGCATTTTTAACTTTTCAATATTTATTTCGGCTTCAAAGAAAATTTGGTTAGCGTTTTCTATAGCTCGCATATATAAAGAATGTAATTTTTTCTCTTCAAGATTAATTTCATCGGAACACTTTTGAATCTCATCTGATTTGGTAAGAGTAATACATTTTTTGTTAAGCTCAATAATTCTGTTAAAAAAATGTTGGATATCTATTATAATGGGAGTAAGGTTGATAGCTTCAATAACAATTCCCTCATTATCTGGTTTCTTATAAGTCAGCGATTTATCTAAAAAATCAATCTCATTAAAATTATATTCAATTTTATAATTATAAGTACCACCATTTTGAAGAATTTTTAACATTTCAAAAATTCTTTTAATTAATAAATCATTTTCCTCTTTATAAATTTCATAATTTTTTGCATTTGATAAATTCAAAAGATGAGAAATATCCAGGTGACTCTTATTTAAATCATTAGAAATTAAACGTGCAATTTCTAATTTTGCTTCTTGATTTTGAATCTTTTTATCTATCGATTTAACTCTTTTCATGATAATGAAGTGCTCTATGTAAACAAATGAAATAAATGATAAAATAGATAAAAGAACAATTAAAACTATTTTTTCCAATATAGAATTTGCGAAATTTTTTTTCATCTTAGAACCCCAAAATATTATTTCTTAAAAAACACACGCTATTTACCGAAACCATATTTACGGAAAATATCTTTCCCGGCTGGGCTTTGTGCATATTCCATAAACCGTTTTGCAATCTCAGGATATTTAGATGTTTTTAATAAACCAATTACAAGTTTTTTTTTCCGAACAAATTTATCATCAATTTTTAATACCGTTAAATATTTTTTATGATTTTCTACAAAAGCTGCAGAGTACCAATTCATAACAATATCAGCTTTTTTATCTTTTAAGACTTGAAACAATTTTTTTGAATCTGTAGTTAATAGATAAGCATTTTTGATTACTTCTTTATAAATTCCTTTTTTTATAAGTACGCGTTGAGTCTCTTTCCCAATACTTCCACTTTCCGGATTTCCAATAACTACAGCTAAATCCTTTCTTTTAAAGTTATTCAAGTCAGAAGAAATGTTTTTTGGATTACCTTTTTGAACCATAATTGCAATTTTATTATATCCAACAAAAGCTGTATCAGAAATAAGTTTTTCCTTTTCGCATTGTTTGATATAAGAATCTGAGCCTGGGAAATACAAATCACCAATATTGTTGATTTTTAAAGATTTTAACAGATTGCCTGATCCTCCTTTGGTTACCAAGATTGTACAATCGTTTTCCTTCTCAATAATTTTTTTTATTTCCATGATGGGTTTAATCATTGTAGTTCCACAATAAATTAACAGTTCTTTCTTTTTGGGAGATGTTTGTTTTTTACTGCAAGACATAAATACAGTTATTGAAACTAATAATAATAAAATATATTTTTTATTCAATTTTTTATCTCCTTTTCATTTAGCGTTTTCTAAATCAAAAAAATAATTATGCTACAACAATCTAATTTATCCTAATTTTCCACTATTCCATTTCATTTTACTTGATTGAATTTTGTGTCAATTGATTTATGCTTCAAAACCGGTATCTTCAGAGATTTCCCAAAATAATTTCTTTTTTCTTCAAATTTTCTTGATCGACAATTTGATGTTGCTTTCAAATTGCAGAAACTAAATATTTTCACTTTCGCTATTTTTTGATAGTAATTTCCAACTTTTCATCGTGCTTGACTATGGGGATGCGTGTTAGGTACAATTCTAAAATTTATCCACATCAATTAAGAACAAATCTTCATTTTCCTTTTCGTATTGAATTAGATCGCTACTGAATCCGGATTTAGAAAAAAGAACAAAATATTCCTTTCTTTTTTTTGTTCCCCATTTGACATTCATACTTTTTGTTTGTAATTCTTTTAAAACACTTACTCCCACGTGCTTAATAGACCATTTGCATTCACCGAAAATTATATTATCACCACCAATTCCAACAATATCAATTTCATTATTTTTATCCCACCATCTTCCACATTTTTCAATTACAAATGGAAATTTAAATTTAAACATAATTTGTCTCGATAACGATTCGAAAACATTTGCAATAAGATATTTTAATTCACTCTCAATTTTTTTCTCAACATAATCCGTATTGTCAATTTCCAGATAACTTTGATATGGAAAAATAAAATGAAACCAGAACCTTAAAAAATTATCCTTAATAAAATATAATCCTTTTTTACTTTTAGAAGGGTTAGATTCTGTTATAGGAACTTGTTTATCAATAATGTCTAAATCTTGCATTTTTTTTAAGAATGATGTTATACTACTCGCTTGGACTCCCAACCTGCCGGTAATATTATTAAGTTTATGATTACCGGCAGCAATGACAGATAAAATTGAAAAATATGTCGAAACGTCATTAACCTCTTCTTGTAATAAAAATCTTGGTTCATAATACAGAAATTTATTTTTATTTAGAATTTCAGTTTTAATTGATTTATATAGATTTTTGCTTTGATTAAATAATTCTATGTATTTGGGAATTCCACCTGTAACAGTAAAGTGCTCAATCAACTCTATATTACTCAGTCCTTTATAAAATTCACGATAATGCGAGAACTCTATCTCTTGAAGTTTAATTTGAGCTGTTCGCCTGCCATAAAGAGGACTGCTATAAGCTAAAGTTTCACTATACATCATACTAATTAGTGAGCCACAAAGAATTATCATAATGTTTTTGGTTTTAAGTTTAGTATCAAAAATTCTTTGAAATATTGATGAAAAATGTTTATTTGATTTTACTAATGATTGAAACTCATCTATTGCAAGAACAAGTCTTTCTTCAGTATCCAATTTATCACTCAAATAATCAAAAATCAAATCCCAAGATTCAATAGTTACTTCTTTTAATAGTTTATCACCAAATGTATCGGCTAATTGATTTTGAAACCTTTTGATTTGGCCTTTTTCATTTTGAGTATCAGCAAAAAAGTATAATGATTTTTTCCCTTTTAGAAACCGATTAATTAAAGTTGTTTTCCCGGTTCTTCGTCTGCCGTAAATTACCACTAAAGATGAGGTATTTCGGTCAAATTCGGATTCCAAAAGTTCAAGTTCTTTTTCTCTGTTAATAAACATTATTTGATACTCCTTTTAATAATACAAATTATTATAATTCAAATTATTAAAAAATATATTATTTGTCAAATTGTAAATAATGTTTGGGAATGCCGAGCTTTTCTTTTCAGGTGTGAAACTGTTTGTTGGCGATTGTTTCTCATCTTCTTACTTCAAATCCTTCGGTAAGTTTAGTAAACCCGAGATAAAGCAAATTGATAATTCTGTCTTTTCTGCCGTTATCATCATAAAATAGATTAATTTGATAATGATTTCTAACTTTGGAAAAAGCTTCAAGGTTTAGAAATTAGGGTGTGGATGCGAGTCTGACAAATATTTCATTATCTTTACCGTAAATTAGATTAATCTCACTTATTGTTCTTTATTTGAAATACTTTGAAGGTCTTGAATCGCTGTTTTATCTTTGTAAACCATCCTATCCTTGACATATTTAGACTGTAAAAATTCTTTTATTCTATGAATTTAATAAATCCTAAAAATATAAAAAAAATAGAAAAACTGGTTGTTCGAAGCTTGTTTGTTTGGTTAATTTTCGTTTCTCAAAAACTTTTAGCGGAAACTTTGCCAATCAGTTCTACGGTTGTTGATACAATTTCCGTATCTGATTCTATAAAAGTATCTAAAAAAGATTCTCTTTCTTATTCGGCGGATTCGATATTCTTTAATGTGAAAAAGCAAAAGATTAAATTACTTGGAAATTCGGTGATAAAATATAAGGGTTCAACAATAAAATCCGATACTTTGATAATAAATAAAAAAGAAAATCATGCCTATTCCAAAGGAAATATTTCTCTTAGAGATAAATCGCAAAATTTAATTGGAGATGCCATTTATTATGATATTAAATCTCAATCGGGAATAATTGAAAATGGCGCCAGCAAATTTGATAAAGGCTTTTATTATGGGAAACAAATCAGGAAAATTGATAAAAACACTTATGATATAAGTAACGGAATTTTCACTACTTGTGATGCTCTTCACCCGCATTTTTGGATTCAATCAAAACAGATGAGAGTTTATAAAGGGGATAAAATTGTTGCTCGCCCGTTAACTTTTTATGTAAATCATTTTCCTCTATTTTATTTTCCTTATGCGACATTTTCTATCAAACGAGGAAGGCATTCCGGAATTCTTTTTCCTGAACCGGGATATAATAATCATGAAGGTAAATACATTAAAAATATTGCTTTATATCATTATTATAAGGATTATGTTGATTGGACATTAACTTATGATTGGATGGAAAAGACCGGTTGGGAATTTCATTTTGACAACAATTACATCAAAAAATATTTTTTTAAAGGTAAATTGAATTCGAGATTGATCAAAAAAACAATAACTCCTACGCATTCCGCTTATCAGTTTTATCTTTCGGAAAGACATCATCAGGATTTTGTGAATAATTCAACTTTTGATTTGAATTTGAATTATGCCAGCAGTAAAGATGTTATGGAAAATGATATCGATCTTGATAACAGAACTTCTCAAAAAATGACTTCAACCTTTAGTTATCAAACAAAATTATTTAATAGAAATCTTTCCACAACAGGATCTTATACCGATGATTTTACAAAAGAAATAAAGACTATAATTCTTCCAAATATTTCTTATAGTTTACCGTCAAAACCGTTGAGTGAAATTTTTCGAGCCTATAGAAAATCTCCAATTTTTCAAAATATATCGTTAAGTTATCGGGTGAATGCTCAACAAATAGGAAGAATAGAATCAAAAAATCCCAGCTTTGCCGATATTATTTATCAAACGGAAAAGGATTCTTTAAATCAATATATAAATCAGCATAATGCAGGGATTAAACAGCATTCTGATATTCAATTTAATACAAATATTAAATGGTTTAATCTCAAAAATACGATTAACTATAATGAAGTTTGGTTTGACCGCGATTTGCAAAATCACAAATTGGTGAGAGGTGCTGATTATAGTACTCGTTCTAATCTAAGTTTTTCAATTTTTGGAATAAAAAAGTTCAAAAATTTTTATGTTTCTGCAATTCGTCATATCATAAAGCCAAATGTTGGTTTTAGTTATTATCCTGATTTCAAAGAAAATGACAAATTTTATCGATTTGGAAGCATTTCTTTAGCGACAGGTAAAAGATCGCGAAATTTTTCTTTTGGAATTGGAAATACTTGGCAGGTGAAATTAGCTAAAAAAGGTGATAAAAAGAAAGAAGTTAAAATAAATAATTTGATAACAACCAGTAGCAGTTTAGGATATTCTTTGGATAAAGATGGGCGAAAATTTAGTGATATTAATCATAGAATAAATTTTAATCCAAAATCTTTTAGCAGTGATGTCCTTAATTTTAACTATCACAACTCTTTTACAATTACTGAAGATGCTTATGATTTTTCCTTGAAAAGTAAGACAATTAGTACGACCGTAAATTTTTCCGGAAAATCAGATACATTTGATTATTTCCCGGTAGAAAAAAATAAATTTAAGAAAAGTAAGTTTATTGAAGCAGATTCCACGGTTACAGATTCTACATCTAATATTTCGAAGGAGAAAAAATCTTCCGGGAGTTGGAAATTTTCTCTCACAAATTATTATAGTAAACGTAAATCTTCATCAAATTATACGAATTCTTTGCGGCTTAATTGTAATTTCAATATCACCAAAAATTGGACTATCTCATATTCTAATTATTATGATTTATACAAACATAAACTTATATCTAATTCAATTCAAATAAATCGCGAGATGCATTGTTGGAGACTTTCTTTCAAATGGTATAAAAGTGGTGATTATTGGAATTATAGTTTGAATTTCTTTAATATTAAATTGCCGACAGATTTGAAATTTAAAACAAGTGATAACGGAAGGTCATAAATGTCTAAATATATTTTTCTTGATAGAGATGGAACAATTAATTATGATGATGAAGGTTATATCGCGAAACCTGAGGATTTTAGACTTTTTCCTTGGACGATTAAAGCTTTAAAAATCCTTATTGAAATTGGCTATGAAATTGTGATTATTTCCAACCAATCCGGAATTGCGAGAGGATTTTATACTTTTGCAGATGTAGAAAAAATTCATAAAAAAATGCTGGATATTTTTCATCAAAATGAGATTAAAATAAAAGAGATTTTTGTTTCACCTTATCTTAAAGAAGGGATTATTGAACCATTTAATATTGAGCATGAAGATAGGAAACCCGGTATTGGCTTTTATAAAAAATTTGTGAAATATAATACCGTGGATAAACACAAATCTTATGTTATCGGTGATTCTTCTAAAGATTTTAATTTTGCAAAAAATGCCGGTTTGAAATCAATTTTAGTGCTTTCCGGTCATGGGAAAAATCATTTTGAAAAAGCTATTGAAACAAAAAATTATCCTGATTTTGCAGTTGAAAATTTATTGAGTGCCGCAAGATTAATCCAAAAATTGGAGAGAAAATGAATCTTATAAAAATTAGAAAAGATCTTCACAAAATTCCTGAATTGGGATTTAAAGAATTTAAAACTCAAGCTTATATTATGAATATTTTGAAGCAATTTCCTTTAATTTTACACACTTTCGATTTCACGGGAATCGTTGCTGAATATAAAAAAAATGACGGAGATTATTTGATTTTTAGAGCTGATATGGACGCTTTACCAATTACTGAAGAAACAGGATGCGGATTTGAATCTATCCATAAAGGTAGAATGCACGCTTGCGGACACGATATTCATATGACAATTTTACTCGGATTAATCGAAAAAGTTCTAAAAATAAAACCTGATCAAAATATATTATTTGTCTTTCAACCTGCCGAAGAAGGAGAAGGCGGAGCAGCAAAGATTATCGAGACCGGTATCTTTAATAATTATAAAATATCGGCAGCCTTTGCTTTACATGTTTATGGGAAATTACCGATTGGAACAATTTCCACAAAATCCGGAATATTTTTTGCCAATGCTTCAGAATTCAATATCCGGTTTGAAGGGAAAACCGCCCACGTAGCATTTCCTGAAAACGGGAAAAATTCTTTTGCCGCTTCTATTGATTTTTATCACGAAATGAAGAAAAAACTGTCTCAAAGATTCGGTAATAAATATATTTGCGAAATTGGAAAAATTTCAGCCGGTCAAGTTAGAAATGCAATTCCCGATAAAACTGTTTTTGAAGGGACAATGAGATCTTTTTCAAATGAAAATCAAAACGAAATGAAAAATATTTTGCGTGAAATTGCTCAAGAAATTCAAGCCAAAACAGATGTCAAAATTATACCGGAATTCTTATCAGATTACGTCTCAGTAGATAATAATGATGATTTATACCAAAAATTTGTTGCAAAAATAAAAGATTCAAAATATCAATTTTTAGAAGCAAACGCAGTTATGACCGGAGAAGATTTTGGCTTTTTTACAAAGAAATTTCCGGGATTACTTTTTTGGCTCGGTGCAGATAATGGTGATCATTATGATTTGCATTATTCAAAATTCCTGCCTGATGAGAAAGCAATTGAAGTTGGAATTGATGTTTTGTGGAAAATGATTGAATAAGAAAAGACTTTTACCACAAATTACCACGAATTTTTTCGAATTACCACGAATTTAAGAGAAGAGAAGAAAAGTAAAAAGTAAAAAGAAAAAAGTAAAATAAAGAAGTGCAACGACTTTGTAAGTCGTTAAAAACAAAATTAAAGAACATCGGAATGTACGACCAGCGGGAGTTCTTCCGATTGTTCGACTTTGAAGGACAACCACAAATTACCACAAATTACCACGAATTTTTTCGAATTAACACGAATTTAAGAAAGAAGAAAAGAAAAGTAAAAAGTAAAAACTAAAAAGTAAAACAAATAAAGAAGTACAACGACTTTGTAAGTCGTTAAAAACAAAATTTAAGAACATCGGAATGTACGACCAGCGGGAGTTCTTCCGATTGTTCGACTTCAAAATTAAAATGAATAATGAACAATGAATAATTAGGTAGGAAAGAAGATAATAAATGTAAAATGAAAAATAACCACAAAT
>Ga0256842_1000313_pt1 | contig 42804 bp, 48 predicted proteins | sample 4559240metaG_FD_185973 | JGI IMG/M metagenome (GOLD analysis project Ga0256842, IMG submission 185973) | Hydrothermal vent microbial communities from Guaymas Basin, Mexico - 4559-240 | ecosystem: Environmental > Aquatic > Marine > Hydrothermal vents | place: Mexico: Guaymas Basin | collected...
ATATCTTAATATTTTGTAGGTTATAATTAGGTTAAAGGAACTTTATTATGGCAAATGACTTAATTGTTAAAGACAATAGATTAATTGAAGCAAAATATTCACTAAACAAAACACAAATTAAATTTATAGCATATATGGCAAGTCGCATAGATAAAGATGATATAGACTTTTTTACTTATGAAATTAAATTAAATAAAATGCTAGAAATATTGGAGATAGAACGAAAAAATTGGAAATGGCTAGGACGACAGTTAAAAGAATTACAAACTAAATTAATCGCTATACAAAATGATAATAAAGGAATGGAATATGTTGCCTTAATTAGTTACTTTAATATCGATACAGAAGGGAATACTGTTAAATATAGATTTGATAAAGCAATGAAACCTTTTCTATTACAATTACAAAAAAACTTTACAAAACTAAGTCTTGAAAAAATATTGAATTTTGATAGTTCTTATACAATTAGGTTATATGAAATAATTGAACAACGTGCAGCATTATTGAAAAAATATAAGAATGAAAAACTTATTAATTTTGAAATAGAATTAGATGAATTGAAAGAAATGTTGGTTGGAGAATACAATACAAAAACAGACAAAATAGAAATTAAAAAAAGTTATTCTTTATATGGAAGCTTTAAGCAAAAAGTATTAGATGTCGCCCATGCAGAGCTTAAAGCAAAAGGCGATTATTATTTTGAATATGAACCAGTTAAAACTAGTAGAAAAATCACATCAATAATATTTAAAATAATGACAAATAAAGAAAAAATAAAAACAGATTTTAAAAAGAAAAAGAAGAAAAACCTACTGAATGGAAAAGAAAAACAAATAGCATTAGAACAGATAAGAAGAATTATAGAACGAAGTAAAAATATTAGAGATCCACTTAAATATGAACAAGCATTATTTACAAAATATTTAAAAGGTGATTTGAATTATGATAAAGATTTACAGCAGATTAAAGACAGTATGGATAGGGAAGAACTAACTAATATTATAAAGCAATACAAAGATATAATCGAAGCCGAAGAGCAGGATAAGAAAATAGAGGATAGAAAAGCAAGAGTTGAAAAATTTAAAGCAAATCTTAAAAATGATAAAGTTGAAAAATGAATTATTTTAAAGTCTGCTTACCAAAAAGTTGAGAAATTAGATAGTGCTTAGATTTGTAACTTATGGGTGAATTTTAGTTTTTTAATTATCGTAACGTTAATTGTTAATAGAGGAAACCAAAAATCCATAATGGGATTTTATTACCAAATCCAACTTCTATATCATCAGATACCACAAAACTATTATCTATATCTTTTATCTGTTTAAAAGTTTTATTTTTACCACCTATTTCAAGAGTATACTTACTCTCTACCAAAAAATCACCCTCTTTAGCTATATTGAGTTTATATTTAAGTGATACTTGATTTGCAAAAAAAGTTTCTCTAATAGTACCTATCTCGTTACTTTCACAGTATGCAAAGAGCAGATTAGTATTGTTGAGATATATTTTTGCTGGTTTGTTTATTTTTTTAATTCCTTTAGTATGTTCATTCACTAAAAGGAGCATCTGTCCATCATTTAAAAATTCAATATAATCATAAAGCTTTGCTCTACTAATTTCTGCTGTAGTCGCTATCTTAGTATAGTTTACTTCAAATGGTTTACTTTCACATACAACTTCAAGTAGCTTTTTTAATTTATATGTATATTTTTGCTCAATTAAGCCTAATGATGTTAAATCTAAATCTATTGTTAGATTGATAGTATTTAAAAGATTCTGATAATAAGATGTTTGCTTATCAAAATAAAATGGGTAATAACCTATTTTTAAATAGTTGTTAAAATCATTTAAAATATCTCTATTGTCATTAGTGATACCATTGGCAATCTCTAAATGATTAGTGATTAGATTCTCAAAACTATAACTATTTAAAGTAGTTTTATTTTTAATTTCAAGATATTCCCTAAAAGAGAAACCATTTAAACTATAAAGAGTTACTCTTCTACTTAAATCACTTTTTGAATTTAAAATTGATGTTGCACTGCTTCCTGTAAAAATCACTTTTATACTAAAAAGATCATAAATAGTTTTTAAGTAAGCACTAAAATCTTTATATCGATGAATCTCATCAAGAAGTAGGTATTCTCCACCATCCTCTACAAACTCCTCTACTAAATCTATTAGATCCACTCCAGATAAAAAAGGGTAATCCATAGAGATATAAAGAGCTTTGATTTTTTTATCTTCAAGCTCTTTCAGATATTGAAATAATAATGTAGTCTTACCAATCCCTCTTGCTCCAAATATTGCAATCATTTTATCATCAAAATTTATTTCATTATAGAGGTATCTTTTATATTCTATATTTTGATTTTTTTTTAATCTGTTTTGGAATTTGAATAATTTTTCTAACATTATACTTCCTATTATGTATTTGGTTATAGACAAATACAATTATAGCTAAAAAATTTATAACTGTATAAATTTAAATACAGTCGTAATATTAACTGCTGATATTTACAAAAAAACAGACACTCTAAAACAGCCAAACAGTTCAATAATCAAAGAAATCCAATTCTAAAACCAAATATTTAAAGAATACTTCCTATAAATCCAATAACTTCTTAATTTCATCACTAGAGTAATATTCAGAGATAGCTTTGTTAATAATGAAATCTAACTTCTTTTTTTCATTTAAGCCAATAGTTTCATTTTCAAGAACAGTAGCCATAATTTTAATTCTTTTTACGTTATCTAAATCTAAATTAACTCTTTTACCTATAACTTCATTTTCTTGCATTTAATATCCTTTTATTAAAAAACTAACAATATTATACTTTTAATTAACAAAAAATACAATTAATAAAACAAAACCACTTTTTAATCAATTTTCCTCACTTTCTCAAACCTTAAAGAGTCACCCTTTTTGACCCATTATACCTCTTAAATAATATACATAATTACTAATTAAGTACACGAAATAAGAAAAACAAAGCAAAAAGAACTAAAATAAGACCATATAAAGCAATTAAATCTATTTATCTAAATTAGTTAAATGTAATATTTTATCAATAAATAAGAAAAACTCAATAAAACCTTTAACTTGAAATATATAATTAATATAAATTATAAATAATAGAAATATTTGCTTTAAATAGATAAAAATATAAAAGTTGACATTAATAGTGATAAAGAAGATATTTATACATTTAGATAGATATTTCAAAAAAAATAATGAATAAAACAAGGTTAAATCTATTTTACTTTAAATTCTATCAATATTTGAGAAATAAGGAATTATCCTCATAGAAAAGTTGTTCGATTTTATTGGGGTACTATACTTGAAGAAACACCAAATTCCTCTGCAAGTTTTGTTATAGAAAGTGCATCTCCATCATTGAGTTTTGAAAGGATTGTTGTTAGTCTTGTTAGAATTCTATCGTAGTCGTGTTTATATGGCATTTTTGTTTCCTAGTTTGTTATATTTTAAAATTGATAAACTTAAACCTCTATTATATGATAATTAGGAACATCACTATTTTCATTAAAAGCGGGATTATGAATAGTTGTATTTAAAAGTTTATCCATAGTTTTAACTGGTCTGTGTTGATGAGCACAAAGTAATATTTTTGGATTTATAACTTTCCTTTTAATCGCACTATACAGCTCTTTATCTCCCCAATCATCATTATCTTTATTTGTTGATATTTTTGTATTGGCTGGTGGTATGTGAGTAATCAAAATATCACATTCATCAAACTCAAAATAACCATCAGCACCAATATATGGATAGCAACCAAACGTTATATCATCTATTTTTTTAATTGTATTATCAGCATAATAATTTGAGGTATCAATTTTATTTAACCACTCTTCATTCTCAAATTCATCTATATCGTGATTCCCACTACATACAAAAAGTGGCTTATGAAACTTTTTTATCCAAATTGTTATCCACTCAATCTGCTCTAAAAGAGTTTCCTCTTTTGAGCTTTCTAAAAAATCACCGCTGATACAAAATATATCAAAATTATCTTGCTGTTGTGCTATCCATTCAAACCATCTTTTGTTGAAATGTAAATCTGTGGTGTGTAGTATTTTCAAATTATTTTCCTATACCTACTTCTGATATAATCTGATATAATTTTTTCAAAATCCGAACCATAGCCAATGTATCTAATCGGCAATAGGCAAGTAAATCTTTTTTTATATCTACTAATTTACTTTTATCTTTTAGCAGATATAAGTTAGCAAACGTATCCATAGCATCCCCACCATTTTGAATACTTCCTAGCTTTTTATAGTCAAGTTCATCATCATCTGGAAATAGTGTTGGTAAAACAATTTTTATAGAGTATTTACCATTAAATTTTGGATGATAGTAGTGTTTATATTGGAATGGGTAAGCTAGATCTATAAACCTCTCATTTAAAGCCAAAAGTTCATCACTAACATCTGAATATACTAAAGCTAAGTTTTTTATCTGTGTTATCTCAAATGATTGATTATAAGCTATGATTGAACCAGTTGCTGTAATGTCTTTTAACATTTGTTCAGATAGTGGTCTTCTTGGATCACTATTTTCATCTCCTAAAAACTCTTTATGTTCTAGTGTTCCATCTTCATGTAAAATATGTAGTGAATACTGAAATGGCATCTGAGAATAAGGTCTTTGGTTGTTAAATCTTGGAATGGCATTTTGAAAAGTCTCAAAATCAAAAAAGTTTATAGGGTACTCGATAGTCTCTAAAAACTCTTTTATTTTTGGCTTATCTATTTTTATCTCTTGTGATTTATGATGTTTAATCTGCATACGAGCATTCTTACCTAGACGAAAATCATCTGGAACATCATCAATACTAAGTATATCGTCATAGTAAAGTTTCCATTGCTTACCCATTGCATAGGATATATCAAATACTGAATTATTTTTAGGTATATGCTGCCAACAATGAGAACTAAAATCACATCCATGAGGATCACTACAATGTTTACCAATATCTATATTTGGTATATCATCTTTAAGCATCTCTTGCATTTCAAGAAGTTGAGGTTCGATTGACTCTTGTTTTTCTAAAACTATATCTGTTATATCATCAATGGTAAATAACTCTTTTATATTAAGCTCACCATCTCTTACATACTTATTGTTTATATGAACAACATAAGCTCGATTTAGATTTATAGCTTTAGAGAGTGCATACCATTGAATTGAAGTATCGTTAATATGATATTCTTTTGTGTGAGTGGAAGCTTTTACTTCATATATATCCCAAGAATTTTCATTTTTAACTAAAATATCAGCCATTACAAATATGCCATCTTCTTTGAATGATGCTTCGTAAATTACTTCTGTACCATTAGTTATAAGCTCTTTAGTTTTCTCTATCATACCATTGAAATTAGAACTATCAAACGCTATCTCAACACCATTTGGAAACAACTCTTTAGCCAACTCACCAACATCAAATCCCGTATTGAAATTTGATTCTATTTGACTATTTGGTGTATCTCTTAGCTCTTTGTTATTTTTATATAACCATAGAGATTTGTGACATTGTAAACCTCTTATGTATTGGGATTTGGATAGGGTCATTAAAGTAGCTCTTTTAATGGAATTTTTATACCAAATTTACATATATTACTAAAATCCTTTTCTTTTTCAAAATCATCATTAATTGATTCTTTCCCATCTACTTTTGGATAGATAAATAATATTTTTGCTTCTTCATTATCAGATAATCCAATATCTTTTCTAATTTTAGTAACTCTTCCATATAGAGATAACTGTTGATAATCACCTTTGAATTTATTAGCTTTATCACTTTCTTTAAACCAATATTTATATTTAGCATCAATGATAAGTTTTTCTTCTTTTAGAATAAAATCTGGTCGAAGTCCCCAATGATAGCTATTACCATCTTTTCGACCATAACCTGAGACTAAAGCACCTTTATATTTTTCTCTAAGTTTTACTTCTACATATCTTTCAAATAACTCAGGCATGTCAATATAAAAAGGTGGTATTTTATACTTTTCTTTATAATCTGTATCATTTAAGCTAAATCCAAATCGTTTAAATATCATTTGTGCTAATTTTAAAGCTTCTTTATACTCTTTATAAAATGGAGAATATTTTGTTTTTGAAAAATCACTATTAAATACCTCTTTCCTATTAACTAAATCAAAAGAATTTAGGTTTGACTTTATTAATTTAGCTATATCATCATTACTAATACCATATAAGTTTCTGCTACATTGCAATAATGCAGTTTTTAATATCTGATTTTCAATACAATCAACAGTATATATTTGATGATTACACACTGTTTTATCAAGTCTATTTTTAAAATGATTTTGTTTAATAGTTTGGTTAATTAAAATTTTACCTTTAATCTTAGAAGTTAGATTTTCAGTAACTTTTATATAACCCTTTTTTAAACCTTTTATTGATATATTTTTAACTATTTGTAAAAATTGTAATATTAATAATGGTGTTATCTCATCTTTAGAATTTTCAATTTCTATCCATTTTTCATTAAAAAATATTTTATATGTTTCATCTAAATGCTTACTAGTAATAGGGTCTTTTAAACATACTAAAAACATTTTCAAATAATCAGCTTGATAGTTCTTATTCACTTTTGGTGCAATATGAATATATTCATTTACTTTATCATTAAACCATCTATATCCAATGTAGTAATGTGATTTTAATTTAACTTCAAAACTATCAAACTCTTGATGAAGACCTAAATATTTTGGATTTTGTTCATCATAAAGATTATTAAACTCTTTTAACTTCTCTTCATCAAATTTACTATCACTAGATACTTGAGTATGTTCAGTAGAATCAACTATCGCTTTCAAACTTCAACTCTTCTACTTTTTCCCTAGCATTTTCATTTAATACACCATCTTTTATATATTCTCTTAAAAGTGGTTTTACTTGATATTCCAATTTATTTTTCAGCTCTTCTGCATCTTTTGCAATAAAGTATGAGTGTCCAATTTTGATATCTTCAATATTAAATTCTGGTGATATATAATCATTAGTGAATAATTTAATTGTTTCATCATAAAGTTTTTTACCTTTAGGAAATTTGCTTAGAATATTGTTTTCATTAGATAATACATCAACAAATGTAAATCTTCTTCTTATTGCATAATCTATGTGTCCTATACTTCTATCAGCTGTATTCATTGTACCAATTATATATAAATTAGATGGTAGAATTATTTTTCGACTACCTTCTAATTCATACATACTTTCAACAGCTTCATCACGATACTCTAAAGCATAAATTAGTTCTCCTAGCACCGATGATAAGTTTGCTCTATTAATCTCATCAATTATTAAAATATACTTTTTATCTTTATTTATCTCCTTATTTGCTTCTTCTGCCATTTGTCCTAAAACTTTGTTTTGTGTTTCATACTTAACACTTTTCCCGTCAGCTGTGGTAGTTGCTATAATACCTCTCACAAAATCCTCATAACTATATGATGGATGAAATTGGATTAGTTTGATTTGATTTTTATTAATCTTAGCAAAGCTATTTTTAATATCATCGTTTGTTTCTATCTTTGAGGAACTATCAATCATACTTATTGCTATTTGTTTAGCTACCCTTGTCTTACCTGTTCCGGGAGGTCCTTGCAATATAATTTGTTTTTGATACTCTAATAATTTTGTTTTTTCTTTAATTTTCATTTTGACTTCTTCCTTAATTATTAATTTATGCCATTCTTGAATATAGTCGCCAATTGTATATTTTTCATTATTTATATCTCCAGTAAATTTACTACAAGATTGAAGTGTTGTAGGATAATATGCAGAGCCTAGTTTTTTTGGTAATTTAAATTTAGTATCATATTTAGATAAAATTTTTATCTTTCTTCGATGCTCAAACCAATCAGTATCTGGACTTAATTCATGTTGATATTCTCCAACTATTGATACAAGTGCCACCGCTCCTTTGTGTCGTATAAGTACAATATCCCCTTTTTGCATACTATTTTTAAATTGAGCTATTTGATTATGTCCTTTTTCCCAATCCCCTAAACCAATATATTCTGTTTCTAAAATTTTATATATTTTATCTTGCGTATCAGTATCATCATCTTGATGAAGTTGCATATGCCAATAATTCATTCTATCCTCCAAGTTTATTTTTAAATCATCAAAAGAAGCAGTAACTTCTACTTCCTCACTTTCTACTATAATGCTCTCAATTCAAGACCATTAAAATAAAATCTCTTCCAACCCACAAAGTCCCGTCAAAGGAACAGAGTAGCTATACTCATTATTCACTTGATACTCATCTGTATTTATACGAATTAAAGTAGCATTTTTATAACTATTTGAGATTAAATTCCCTTTTTTACGAACAGTTGGAATAGTTGTACCTGCTCCAATTTCAATTATAACCATTTTTTGAGAAGTCTTTTGTATATTTTCAAACCAAGTATTGAATTTTTGCTCTTGAAAATAGGTTCTACTATCATCCCAATGCCAATCTGCAAACATAAATATATTTGGTCTTGCTACACTACCACAAGATGGACATTTAGGTACATTTATAGCTTCAAATGTATCTTTATTAATAATTACATTTTCATCATCAGACGACCAAACACTATCATCACAATCAGCAACACATTGTAAATAATGAATAGTTCCATGTATCTCTAATATCTTATTTTCATCAAATCCAGCTTTTTGGAATTGTCCATCTACATTAGAGGTAAAAATAAAATAATCGTTCTTCTTTTTTTCTACCTACATTAGAGGTAAAAATAAAATAATCGTTCTTCTTTTTTTCTACTAAATCTAAAAGTAGTTTAAAACCATTATGAGGAATAGTATCTCTGTAAAGATTGAGTCTATGACCATAAAAAGCCCAAGCTAACTTTGGGTTAGAAGTGAACCATTTAGGATTAGCCATTCCTTGAAATCCTATCCCTAAATCTTTAATAATAGGATATGCTTTCCAAAACCCTTCATTACCTCTAAAGTCTGGTAATCCACTATCTACACCCATACCAGCTCCTGCTGTTATAAGTATGCTATCTGCTTCTTCTATTAATTTTTTTATTGTTTCTATCTCTTCTTTTAGCATTTTTACTCCTTGTTTTTTTATGTCTACTTATTTAAACTTTTATGAATAACTTTTGCACTAGGAACAACACTGGATGACAAATCTAAATGAACATCTTGATCATCAAAAAATATATCTGCACCAAAGGCTTCGAGTATCTCATATTTTTCACTTCCACCTAAGAAAAATGCTTCATCAATTCTAACACCCCAAACATTTAAAGTTTTGATAACTCGTTCATGTGTTGGTGCTGACCTTGCTGTTACCAATGCTGTACGTATAGGCGATTCTTTATCTTTAAACCTCTTTTGAATATTAGCAATAGTTAAAAGAAATTTTGCAAAGACACCCTCTTCTAAGGGGTTATCTCTATTTTCTTGTTCATGTTTTATAAATGACTCTAAACCATGTTCTTTATATATAAGTTCAGAGGTTTCACTAAATAGTACAGCATCTCCATCAAATGCTATTTTGACTTGGTCATTTATTGAGTTGTTTATATCTTGACTTGATGGAAGTATTTTTGCTGCGGCAACACTATTTTCAATAGCATTCATTACATCACTATCATCAGCACTTAAAAAAAGATCTACTTTAAATGCTTTGAGATATTTAGATGTATCGTTACCACTCGTCCAAGCAGACCTTTTTATATCTAGCTTGTACTCATTGATAGCGTTTGTTATTCTAAGGCTTGTCCCTGCATTATTTTTAGACAAGATTATCACTTCAACCTGTTTTTCATCTTCATTAAAGTGTTGATTTATCTTTAAAAGATTTTCAACAACTCTATAACCTGTACCTTTTTGAAGTGGTGTATTTTCATTTTCAAGTTGGTATTTATAATAAGTATCTAAACCTTTCTCTTCAAAGATTTTATTTTCATCTTCAAGGTTAAATAATGCTCTGGAGCTTACTGCTACTACTAATTTATTTTTTAGATTGTATGCCATCTTTTACTCATCTACACTTATAATCTGCATCTCAACCAAAGAACTCTCTTTATAAAGTTTCATAAATTCATCTTTAGTTAGTTGCTTCTCTGTACTGTCGTGATTATTATTACAATAAATATTTAGTTTATCACTCCCATCAGCACTCAATTCAAAAAAATTATCTTTAGTTGAAAGCATAATAGTAGTTTGAGTAACTACTGTTGCATTGTCGCAAATATCGTTTAGTTCATCAATACTAAAAGTATCTAAAAATCTTTGGTGTAATTTACTATTTTTATTTGGCATCTATTCTATCCTTTTAAACTATTTTAAATTTTCTATAAATATAATATACTTCAAAAGAACATCATAAGTAGTAGATAAAAATTAATTTCATACTCCTATATCTTTCTATTTTCATAGGTCTATTCTATTATCTTTTCATAGGTCTATTCTATTATCTTTTGTATTATGTAATCTATTTCTGATTACTACTTACAAGGAAATATAATGACAATTAGCGAAGTAAAAAATAAAGCCACATTTATTTGTGAACATATCGACCCTAGTGGTAAACCAATTAATGGTTATTACAACAAAAAAGAGGATATTTACTATATTACTTATGATGCTGATGTAACTAGAGATAATATAGAGTTTGTTACCTTTAAACAGGGCGATAAAATCAAAGATAATATACTATTTGACCCATTTTCTGAGTTTAAAATGATAAATCAGAGAAATGATTGTTAAATAGTTTTGAGAAAGGATTTTTTATAAGTTATTACAAAAAAATTCTATCTCTTTAAAATGTTTCTCAACACCCTCAAAGCTATGATTTCCATTCTCTTCTATAAGCATTCTTGAACCTTCCATCTTATTAACAGCTTCTTTATAATCTAAAAGTTCATCTCCTTTTTGTACTAAAAGCATAAAATTCTCTTTTTTTAGATTTTTTACCTCATACTTTTTAAGCATATCAAGATGAGAACTGTTCCATTCAAAGCTACTATTATCATAAAAGTTAGGTGTTGCATTTGATGTGTTGCTTAGTGTTTTATATGGATAGATAGAAGGGTTAAGAAGTACTGTATTTAGATTATACTTGTTACCCAAATAGATAGCATAAAAACCACCCATTGAAGAGCCTATAAGGTTTACCTCTCCATTGTATGACTCTATAATCTCCTCTAAAGTTGTTATCGCTAACTCTGGAACATAGGATAAAGAGGGAGCTATAAATGAAATATTTTTATTTTTAAAATACTCTCTAAAAAGTTTTGCTTTAGAGCCTTGACCACTTCCACTAAATCCGTGTATATATATTGTTATCATTTTTTTGCCTTTTTTAATATTTTACTACTATAAGTTTTTTTTCTAATGTTTTAGTAAAGTTCATTGTGTATTTTTCAAGATATGAAGCCAACGTTTCAGTTAATAATTTTCTATTTTTAAAATCTCTACTACCAATTATCGCTATTTTTATATCACTCATAAAAAGTTTTTCCTAAATACAAAACAATATCATCTGTCAAAAAATCTGATATATCTATCTCATCTGCTATATTTTGGTTCGCTCCTTTTATAGCTCCATATATCGCACAATTTGTATCAGTATCTCCACCATTAGAAACTATATATTTAAACCCTTCAGTAAAAGATAGGTTCATTTTTAAAGTTTCTATAACAATATACAATGAGTAAATAACCCAAGCAGTATGACCTAGTTTTAGTTTTGAAAGAATATTTTTATATATCTCTTTTTCTAATATGTTTATACCATTTATAGCAATATCTAAAGCTAATCTATTAGCTATAAATATAGTTTTATTTTTATGTGTAAGTGCTGAATCTTCATTCATCAAAGTAAGAGCATCTTCAAAACTATATCCATCTTTGATAAGTGCAATCCCAAAAGGTATCACTCTCATTAAAGCCCCATTACCCTCAGAGTCTTTGTTAGTGCTATTTTGAATAAGTACACTATATGTATGCATTCCTATTCCATCTCTAGCACCATCTTTGATAGCCCAATTTTTATAGGAGTTGAAAAGTACCTTTTTATTTATCTTTTTATATTTGAAATAGTGTGTGAGTAATATATTTGCCATTTTTGTATCATCTGTAATCTCTCTATTTACAGCTTTATTTGGTAATAGTTTTCTATCAAAAGTAGTTCCCATTAAGCCATCTCTTTCAAAGTAAGAGCCATAACTATCGCCACAAGCGAGTGCTAATAAGGGTTGGTTTAATTTGAGTTTCATATTTACACCTTGTTTGAATTTTATATATTATACATTTTTTATTTGACATCTTTATGTCTGCTCTATTGTTTTATAGATAGAATATACTAATTTTAAAACTAGGAAAACCAAAATGCCCTACAAACACGACTACGATAGAATCCTAACAAGACTAACAACAATCCTTTCAAAACTCAACGATGGAGATGCTCTTTCTGTAATAGAACTTGCCCAAGAGTTTGGTGTTTCTTCAAGAACTATTCAGCGAGATTTCAATGAACGTTTAATCTCTTTTCCAATTTATCAAGAAAGGAAAAAGTGGAAAATGCAAGATGGATTTCGTGTTGAAAAAAGTAAATCTATCGAAGATGAACTTGTTTTAGATATTATCTCAAAAATTACAGAAAGTATCGGTGGTAACTTTGCCACCAAATCACATACACTTCTTTCTAAAATCAAAAATGAAGATTTTAGCCCTATCTATGCAAAGTTAAATATAGAAGATATTAGCGATAAGTTTTCTGAAATACAGTTATTGGAAAAAGCGATAAAAGAGAAACTTATTATTCAATCTACCTATGATAAAGAAAATAAACAAATATCTACTTCAACTATTAAACCACTTAAAATTGCAAATTTTGAAGGTTTTTGGTATCTTATAGCCCTTAAAGGAGAGAGTTTACGAAGCTATTATCTTAAAAATATATCTAATATTATTCTCAGTGAGGAACACTTCAAATCAGATACAAAGCTAGAAACACTCTTAGATAATGCTATCTCTATATGGTTTAGAAAAGATGTAGAACCATTTGAAGTAAAACTTTTTGTAAAAAGTCATACAGCTAGGTATTTCAAACGTAGACCTCTTCCAACACAAAAAATAGAAACAGTAAATAGTGATGGTTCAATGGAGTTTACTCTAAAAATAACTGATGAGATGGAAATTTTACCTATTATAAAATATTGGATTCCTCATCTTTATGTTGTTGAACCTTTATGGTTAAAAGATATTATTCAAACCGATTTATTGAAATATTTAGGGAAAACAACTTAAAGCCGTAAGCTACCAACCAATAATATAGGTGGTAGTCATTGGGTATTTCAATAGATATAATATTCTCCTTCGCCATAGCCATTTTTCTATTACTTGTTGTTTGATGAGGTTTTGATTTATCAGTCTATTATATTATCTTGACAAGAAACTTCTTTACCATTTGTCATTGAAATAGTTGAAATTGTTGTTATACTTATCTCGCTAAAAAACTCGCCATTTTAATAAAAGTATTTTGGATATTAATCTAATTAGAGCTTATTTATATATGTATTTTACTTATTTTACATTCGCAAAATAGGTCGCCATACTTTGTGATATAATTGTATCAACACAATAAAAGTAGATATATGAATTTTACACCAATAATTCCAACGGACATACAAGGAAATATAGATATTTCTCTATTAAAAAAAGCAGATAAATTATTATTAGAAGCTTCTAAGCTTGAAGGGTCTCATACACCACAAATACTTCAATCTGTTAAGAATCTTCTCTATACAGTTAATAGTTACTATTCCAATAAAATAGAATCTGAAGGTACACACATTATCGATATTGAAAGAGCGATGCAAAAAAACTACTCTACAGATTTTAAAAAAAGAAATCTTCAAATACTCTCATTAGTGCATATAGAGGTTCAAAAAGAGTGTGAAGAATATTTTAAAAGCAATCCGTTAGCCTCACCGTATGATAAAAAGTTTATTTTATCTCTTCACGAAAAATTTTATTCAAAAGATGGAATGAAACCATTTCTAAAAATTAATAGTGATGGAATGAACGATAATATTATTCCTGGAAAAATTAGAGAACGTGATGTTAAGGTCGGAAACCATATTGCACCAAGTTCTGATAAGTTAGATAGTCTGATGAATGAGTTTGAATACCTATATAATAAATCGTTAAATTCTAGTGATACAGTTAAAATTATTCATATATTATCTTCTCATCATCGATTAATGTGGGTTCATCCTTTTTTAGATGGAAATGGTAGAACATCACGACTTGCGCTAGATGGAGCATTTGCAAGTATGAATATGGGTGGTTATGGTTTATGGAATATTTCTCGTGGACTTGCTAGAAATTCCAATGATTATAAAAATAATTTATCGTATGCAGATATGCCAAGACAAGGTGCAAGAGATGGAAAAGGTTCATTGTCTTCTAACTCATTAAATTATTTTGTGAATTTTATGTTAGATGTTTCCTTAGATCAAGTAGCATATATGAATAAGCACCTAAAATTGAACTCTCTTACATCAAAAATCGAAATATATGTACAAAGAGTTAATGATGGTTTATTAGGGATTGATCCTCTTCCTAATCATAGTGAAAAAATATTTAGATATTTACTGCTTAGTGGCGAATGTAAGAGAGGAAAGATCCCTGATATTATAGGAATGAAAGAAAGAACAGCATCAAGAGTTATTTCAGAATTATTAAAAAGAAATTTTATAGAATCAGATACAAAAGCAGGTGCGATAAGATTAAAAATAGGTGCTTCAATGGCATCATATCTCTTTCCTATGCTTGTTCCTGAAGAATAATATACATAACTATACATTAAGTCTATTAAATGATATTATATAATACAATACAAAAAAACATCAAAGACAGGGCATTATGAACAATGAAAATTTATTATCTAAATTAGACAGTTACAAAACTTCATTTATAAATGAAAAAAAGTCACTAAACTCTTCAAATAATACAATATCTACATACTTACATATTTTAGAAAGCTTCTACGAATATATAGTTGAGAATGATGCTATCTCTGAACTAAATGATATTAATAAAGATACAGTTCTTCAATTTATAACAAGAGATATAAAGAGTGCAAACTCCACTAAAATATTAAACTTAGCAGTTATAAAATCTTATCTAGCATTTATTGATGAAAAAGAAAATTTGAATGGATTGTTTGAACTACGACTTAAAAAATTAACTATTAAGAGAGAATCTGTTGAAGTAGATGCTCTTGATGATAATGAAGTAGAAAGACTTTTAGCACTATTTGATAAAAAGAGCTTATCTTTTAATAAAAATAGAGATTCTCTGCTTATTAAACTGATACTATTCACAGGAATAAGAGCAAGTGAATGCTTATCTATACAACTCAAAGACTTATCAATTATCCAAGAGGATAGTGTATATAAAATCAAAATATTTGGTAAAGGATCTAAAGAGAGATTTGTATATATAGCTAAAGATAAAATATATAAAGAACTTACTTTCTTACAAGAACAAAACTATATAACTGACTATATAGCTATAACCAATAAACAAAAACCAATGAGTAGAGTAGGTCTATACAATGTAATCTCAAATAAAATGAAAAAAGCCAATATAGCTAAAAAAGGTGTTCATATACTAAGACATACATTTGCAAGAAGACTTGTTGCTAAAAATATTAATCTTGTAACTATCTCTGAACTACTGGGTCATGCTGACATTACTCTTACAGCTAGGACTTATGCTAAGAGTAATGAGGGAAATAAGATTAAGGCTGTTTTGCTTTAGATTCCAAAGAAATATGTTTATCTTTTAAATAATACATTCTATTCTAAATTAATTATTATTTTTGTATTATTCCAATAATAATTAATATAAAAGGAGTGAATTGTGAAACTAAAAGAGATAGCAACTATCAGAACAGGTCTTGTACTTTCTCGAAAAAAAGCTTTATTAAATGCTGAATTTAAAAAGAGTTACAAACAGATAACCCTAAAATCTTTCTCTACTACAACATCATTAATATCTAACTATCTTGATGAATTTATATCCAATGAAAATATTAAAGATACCTATCTTAGTAAGGCAGGGGATATAGTTGTAAGACTGAGAGAACCTAATATAGCTGTTTATATTGACAAATCAGAAGAGGAGATGATAATACCCTCCCTTATGGTAATAATTCGAGTTACTCATAAAGATATTAACAATGAGTATTTAGCACACTACTTAAACTCTACTATCGTTAAAAAAGCTTTACAGATACAGATTAAAGGGACAACAATTCCAATGATTAAAACAAAAGACCTTGAAGATATAGAGATAATCCTTCCAACTTTAAAAAAACAGAAAATATTAGTCAATCTATTTAAAACTTCTCAAAATGAGTTAAAATTATTAACTCAATTAAAAGAGGAAAAAGAGAACTTTGTTCACGGTGTATTTAATACAATAATAAATCAAACTAAAGAGGATAACAAAAATGCAAAAAACTAATCAAGAAACAGTAAATGGTATCGTATGGAAAGCGTGTGATAGTTTTAGAGGAACAATGGAGAGTAATGATTATAAAGAGTATGTTCTTACTATGCTTTTTGTTAAATATCTCTCTGATTTCTATAAAGAGAAAGTTGAAAATTTAAAAGTAAAATATGGAAATAATGAAGATAGAATTTCTAAAAGTCTTAAAAGAGAGAAATTTATTTTAGATGAAACTTGTACGTTCGAGTATATTTTAAAACATAAAGAGAGTGCAAATATTGGTGAAGTTATAAATAAAGCACTTGAAAGAATAGAGGAAGATAACAAAGAGAAGTTAGAGGGTATCTTTAGAAATGTTGATTTCAATAGTGAAATAAAATTAGGAAAAACAAAAGAGAGAAACTCTATATTAAAAAATCTCATCGAAGACTTTTCAGATGAACGTTTAGATTTGAGACCAAGTATGTTAAGTGAAAATGATGTGATAGGAGATGCTTATGAGTATCTTATAGCACACTTTGCAAGTAGTGCAGGGAAGTCTGGAGGAGAATTTTATACGCCAAGTGGAGTATCTACACTTTTAGCCAAATTAGTAGAAGCAAAAGAGGGAGCTAGAATATATGACCCTACTTGTGGTTCTGGTTCACTTTTAATTAAAGCATCTAAAGAGGTAGGTAATCAAAACTTTGCTCTTTATGGTCAAGAGAAAAATGGTCAAACACAAGCACTCTCTAAAATGAATATGTTTCTTCATGAAATAAATGATGCAAAGATTGAGTGGGGAGATACATTAAGAAACCCTCTTCACAAAGAAAATAACCATATTATGAAGTTTGATATTGTTGTAGCAAATCCTCCTTTTTCTCTTGATAAATGGGGTGCAGAGGAGTTAAAAGATGATACCTATAAAAGATTTGAGTATGGATTGCCTCCCAAAAGTAAAGGGGATTATGCTTTTATATCTCACATGTTAGCAAGTTTAAATGTAAATGGAACTATGGGTGTTGTATTACCTCATGGTGTACTATTTAGAGGTGCTAGTGAGGGGAAAATTAGAAAACAGTTGATAGAGGATGATAACTTACTTGATGCTGTTATTGGACTCCCTGCAAATCTATTTTTTGGAACTTCTATCCCTGCTTGTATTTTGATATTTAAAAAGCAAAGAAAAAATCGTGACGTACTTTTTATAGATGCTAGTAAAGAGTTTATAAAAGAGAAAAATCAAAACAGCATCACTCCAGAGCATATTAATAAAATATTTGAAACATATAAAACTAGAAATAGTTTAGATAAATATTCACATTTAGCATCATTTGAAGAGATAGAGGAGAATGATTTTAATCTTAACATTCCTCGATATGTAGATACGTTTGAAGAGGAAGAGATTGTAGATATTGCGCTTACTAAAACCAATATAGCAAAGATTGAAAGTGAGTTGATTGATGTTAAGGCTAAAATGAGTGGGTATTTGAAAGAGTTGGGGCTTTAAGATGGAAAGCTACAATAAGAAACAACATCTTGATAATTGGAATGATGTAAAACAGATTACACAAGATAGTAGTAAAAAAGTTTATTTTAAAGAGAGGGATATTTTTTGGTTAAAAGTTGGCGAAAATATCGGTTTTGAACAAAATGGAAAAGGAGATAAATTTCAAAGACCTGTTTTAATTTTAAAAAGATATACAAATGATATGTTTCTTGGTATCCCTTTATCTACTACACCGAGAGAAGGTAGTTTCTTTTTTCAATTCTCTTTTTTAGATGATGAAGTTAGCACTGCTCTCTTAGTGCAACAGAAACTTTTTAGTAGTAAAAGATTTATTAAGAAAATTGGTAAAATAGATAAAGATGATTTTAATAGTTTGAAACAAAAATTATATAAGCTAATATTTGAGGAAGATTTTTGCCCTTCAAAATATGAAGGGACGATCCCGAAGGAAAATTGTAAAGATATTGTATCTAATAATAATACAAATAGCAAATCTTTAAATTCAGAGGATAAAGATGATGAATAATAAAATAACAATAGCAGATGGTTATAAAAATAGTAAGGTTGGGGTTATTCCTTTGGATTGGGAGATTGTAAAACTATTAGAAATAAGTAAAATAACGATGGGACAATCTCCAAGTTCAGAATCTTATAATGATAAAAAAATTGGAACACCACTCATTCAAGGTAATGCAGACTGTAAAAATAGGAAAACTTTACCTAGAAATTATACAACAGAAAAAACTAAAGAATGTTTTATTGGTGATATTATAATGACAGTAAGAGCGCCAGTTGGAGCAATTTCAAATTCATTACATAATGCTTGTATTGGTCGTGGAGTATGTGCAATAAAATCTAAAAGTAATAATAAATTTCTATATCATTTCTTAGTTGATTGTGAAAAAAGATGGGAAAAGTATTCTCAAGGTTCGACTTTTACAGCAGTAAATAGTAAAGATGTTAAAAATCTAAAAATCCCTCTCCCACCCCTAAAAGAACAACAAAAAATAGCAGAATTCCTAACAACTTGGGACGAAGCTATTTCGATGCAAAATGATTTAATCAAAGCGAAAGAGGAACTTAAAAAAGGGTTGATGCAGAAGCTTTTGAGTGGGGAGGTTCGGTTTGATGGGTTTGTTGGGGAGTGGAAGGAAGTTAGGTTAAAAGAAGTATTAAAAAGTAACAAACTTGGAGGAAATTATAAAAATTCTTTAGAAATTAGTAATAATCCATTAATCAAAATGGGCAATATAAAGAGGGGTCAAATAAATATAAAGAAAATTGAATATATTTTAAACAAAGAGCCTCTGATCAATGAACATTTAATAAAATATGGTGACTTGTTTTTTAACACAAGAAACACACTTGATTTAGTTGGAAAAGTTGCTATTTGGAGAAATGAATTAGATAGAGCCTTCTATAATTCAAATTTAATGAAATTAGTTTTTAATGAGAAAATAGAATCAAATTTTTTTATGAATTACTTATTTAATACAGAAAAAGTATTAGTTAAATTAAAAAGTTATGCAACAGGAACAACAAGTGTTGCGGCTATATATACAAAAGACTTATTAAATTTGAAAATCAAACTCCCACCCCTACAAGAACAACAAAAAATAGCAGAAGTTTTAAGCAATACAGATAAAGAGATAGAGTTACTTAAAAATGAACTTGACGCGTTGAAAGAGCAGAAAAAAGGGCTTATGCAGAAGTTGCTTAGTGGAGAGATAAGGGTAAAAAATGCTTAATGATATATTACTAAATATTTTATTTAACACAAAACAAGAGTTAGAAAAAACTTTAAATCTAACAGATGAAGAGATAGAAAAAGAAGCACTTGCTTATTTTAAACGTAATAAGAAAAGGCTTATTAGTACATTTCTTGATAATAAGCTAGATACAAAGAGAGTGTATCTGAGTATAGGAGCTAGTGGAGCAGGAAAAAGTGAGTTTATAACAAGTTTAAACAAAGAGGAAAGCTTAAATATTATCGATACGGATGAGATAATAAAACTTTTTCCCTATTATAGTGGTCAAAATACTGACCTCTTTCAAAAAGTATCTATTAAAACAGTTGAATACCTTATTGATAACTCTTTTAAAAAAAATCTTTCCTTTATTTTAAATACAGATATAGTAAATTTTAATGTTGCAAATAAAAATATTATAAGAGCTTTAAATAGAGATTATAAAGTAGAGATTTTTTATATATTTAGAGAGTATCAGAATTGTAAAGATATGATAAAGAAGAGAGAAGAGAAAGATGGAAAAACTGTTAATAATGTAGTTTTTGATGAAAATGCGATAGGCTCACTCGATACTTTTACACAACTTTTTCAAGAATACAGAGATAATAAAAATATTAATCTTACTATTATAGATTTAGAAAATGATACTATTTTCTTAAAGAGAGAACCTCTGAAAATGGAAACTATTTTAAAGAGTTATCGTACTCAACTAGATGATTATTTGAAAAAGATAGAGTTATGAATAATACACCAAGAACAGATGAACGAATAATTCAAGAAAACACAATAGAACTCCTAAAATCTATGGGCTATACATTCATAAATCAAGAAGAGATTAAAAAATATAGAACCAATACAAATCAAGTAATATTAAAAGATGTTTTTATTGAAAAACTTCAAAGTATGAATGGGTTTAACTATAAAAATATCGATTATAAATTTTCCAATAAAAATATTGCGAAAGCATATCAAGATATAAACTACTCTTTAAATGAGGGTTTGATAACAGCAAATCAAAAGATAACTGACCAATTACTATTGGGTAACTCCTATCTTGAAGAGTTGGTTGATGGGGTTAAAAAGAGTTTTTCATTAAAATATATAGATTTTGAAACTCCATCAAATAATATTTTTCATTTTACGGAAGAGTTTGTAGTCGATAGAGTTACAAGAAGTGAAAAAGAGAAAACTAGAAGACCAGATTTAGTTCTGTTTATAAATGGAATTCCTTTTGCAGTTATTGAGCTGAAACGCTCTAGTATCGATACAGAGCAGGGTATCTCACAAATGTTGAGAAATCAAGGAGAAAAAGAGATACCACAACTTTTTAAATATATACAGATAACAGTAGCAGGAAATAATCATTCTCCTCAATATGCAACAACAGGCACACCAAAAAAGTTTTATGCAATATGGAATGAGAAGGGAGAACTAAATTGTAATCATTTAGTTTCTAATAGAACCGTGAGTAAACTTGATAATACACTATTTTCCCTTTTTGAGAAAGAGAAAGTTATCCAACTTCTTCACTCTTTTATAATTTTTGATGATAGAATAAAAAAGATTGCAAGATACCAACAATATTTTGCAATAGATAAAATAATGAAAAGAGTTCAAAAGATAGATAATACAGGAGTAAGAGCTGGTGGGCTTATTTGGCATACACAAGGAAGTGGTAAATCTTTGACTATGGTAATGTTAGCGAAAGTTATTAAAAGAGAGATAATCAACTCTAAGATTATTATCGTAACAGATAGAACTGATTTAGATGAACAGATACATACAACTTTTCAAAATAGTGAAGTGAGTGCAAAAAGAGCAACATCTGGACGTAATTTAATTGAACTTATTCAAAAGGGTGCATCTGTTGTCACTACACTTATTCATAAGTTTGAAACAGTTAAAAAAGAGAAGATGATTATCGATAATCCAAATATATTTATACTTGTAGATGAATCGCATAGAACACAAGGGGGAGATATGCATAAGGCTATGAGAAAAGTTTTTCCTACTGCTTGTTATCTAGGTTTTACAGGAACTCCCCTTATGAAAAAAGAGAAAAATTCTTTTGAAAAATTTGGTGGGGAGATAGATAGATATACTATTGACCAAGCGGTTAAGGATAAAGCGGTTCTTCCTTTACTTTATGAGGGGAGATTAGTCAATCAATGGGTAAGTGATGAAAATGGACTTGATAGAAAGTTTAATAAAATTGCTAAAGGTTTAACAGAAGAGCAAGAACTTGATTTAAAAAAGAGATGGGCTAGATTTCAACATATAGCAAGTAGTGAGAGAAGACTTGAAATGATTATGTTCGATATAAATGACCATTTTGTTAAAAATATTCAAGGAACAGGCTTTAAAGCTATGTTAGCAACTACTTCTAAGCATGAAGCGATTATGTATCATAAACTGTTTAGTGAAGAGGGAAATATTAAAACAGCTTTTGTAATATCTGCTCCAGACAGTAGAGAAGGTTATGAGAAAGTAGATGATGATAACAAACAATTTATAATTAAAGAGTGGTTAAAAGTAATTGAAGAGTATGGAGATGAAGAAAAGTATAATAAGAAAATAAAAGACCAATTTATAAATGGCGAGGAGATAGAACTTTTAATTGTTGTTGATAAACTTCTTACTGGATTTGATGCACCTAGAGCGAGTGTACTCTATATTGATAAACTTTTAAAAGAGCATAATCTACTTCAAGCGATAGCGAGGGTTAATAGACTCTATGATGGTAAAGATTTTGGTTTTATTATAGATTACCGTGGTTTATTAGGGGATTTAGATGATGCTTTAAATATATATGGAAGTTCTGGTCTTGATAAATTTGATGAAGAGGATTTAGTAGGGACTATTTTTGATATAAAAGATGAGATAGCAAAAGTAAAAACATATTATACCTCCATTGAAGAGCTATTTAAAACGGTAGAGAATAAAAATGACCAAGAGAGTTATGAACTCTTTTTAGCAGATGAAAAAAAAAGAAAAAAGTTTTATGAATATTTATCATTCTATGCAAGAGCATTGAAACTAGCACTTTCTAGTGATAAGATTGATGATATATTTAGTGAAGAGGATATAACTCTCTATAAATCTAAAATGAAGTTTTATAGTGAACTTAGAAAAAGTGTCAGTATACGCTATCACGAAAAAGTAGATTTTGGAAAGTATGAGAAACAGATGCAAAAACTGTTAGATACTTTTATCAGTTCCGATGAAGTGAATCAATTAACAAAGCTTGTCAATATTTTTGATGCAGAGTTTGAAATTGAAATATCTCGAGTTGTTGGAGACAATGCTAAGGCAGATGCTATTTTAAGTGCTTCAACATCAACTATAAACGAAAAAATGGAATCAAATCCTGCATACTACGAAAATTTATCTTTAAAAATTAAAGCGATACTTGAAGAGTATAAAGGCAAACGATTAACAGAAGAGGAAAAATTAAAACAAGCCAGAGATATTAGAGATATTCTTACCTCTGAAGATGATACAGAAAAAGAGAACTATCCACAAAGTATTCAAAAAAATAAGTTTGCTAGAGCTATATATGATAATATTTCTCAAGAATTTAGTGCTATTTTAAAAGCTAAAAGTGAAAATATAGTTTTAGAATTTTCATTACAAGTAGATACTATATTTAAAGATGCTTCCAAAAAACCAGATTGGAATAATAACACAGATGTAAAAAATCAAATTGATGGAAACATCGAAGATATTCTTTGGAATTTAGAAGATGAGTATGCTATCTCATTTGGAGAGAGTAGTGATTTAATAGCAAGAATTAGAACAATCGGTATAAATAACTACTCCTAATGAATAGTATAATAATCATTAAAAAAGATGTTAAAAATATTAATATCAAAATAAAACCAACGTGTGAAGTCATCTTAACAGCTCCACTTAAAACTACAGATAAACATATAGAGTATGTATTAAAAAAAAGAGCTGATTGGATTAATCGAAAAGTGGTATTTTACAAAGAAAATCAACCTCCACCACAAACAGAGTATCTAAGTGGAGAAAACTTTAAATATCTTGGTCGAAATTATAGACTAAAAGTTATTGAATCCGATGAAGAGATGGTAAAACTTCAAAGAGGGTATCTTAACCTTTTTGTGAAAGATAAAAAAAATTTTAATAGGAAGAATAATCTTATAAAAGAATGGTACAAAGGTAAAGCAAAAATACATTTTCAAAAAGCTTTAGACAAATATCAACCTATCGTAAAAAAAGAGATTAAAAGTGTAAAGATACGAGAGATGAAAACTCGGTGGGGTAGTTGTAATCCTATTAAATCATATATTAATCTCAACAGTGAACTCATTAAAAAATCAACTCAATCAATAGAGTATGTTGTCTTTCACGAACTTACACATCTGATACATGCTGACCATAGTAAAAGATTTTATAACTATATGAGTGTTTATATGCCTGATTGGAAAAAGAGGAAAGAGAGATTGGAACGAGATTAGAAGGTATGAAAAATTGTGTTGTGTTTTGTAATATAAAGTTATAAATAACCCCATCTCATAATTATAATCCCTTTGTTTTATTTTCTCAGTCCATTATACTAACAAGTCGCACAAATTAATTGTTAGCATGTAGCTTTTTATATTTTAAAAATATGGTTATAATCCAAAAAAAAGAGGAAAACATAATGTTACTTAACTTAATAAATCATAAAGAAATATCTTTTTTAATTTTCCTTGCCATCATATATGTTCTATTAGAAGAAGCATACTTTGAAATAACATTTGTAATTTTAATTTTTGGATTTTATTTTATAGTTTTAAAATCAAATAAATATAAAAAAATATCTGAAAAACTGTTGTCCATTCTTGAAAAAGCTTTTTAAAATAAATTTATAATCTGAAAGAACTCGTCTTGTAACGAAGTCCTTTCCTTGAAATATACGAGGAAAACTACCTACAAACAGAAGATTGAACATCAACCTATTTTTCATTAAGTCCCTTTTATATTAATTCAGTCATACAAATATCCACCATAAGACATAAATTTACTATAAGCTTATCTATTGTATTATTCTAAAATAATATACCATAGTACATTATACTATAAGACATAAGTTGATTTATAAGGAAAAAAATGGAACAAAAATTTAAAAAAATATTATTATCAAGTATTGCAATAGCAACATTAGGAACAGAAGCATCTGCTTTTGAACTAGACCCAAATGACCGTTTACAATATATGTATTTTCAAGTTGGAGTTACATCAATAGATATTGGTGGAAGTGAAACAAATATTGGTTATGGTGGTGCTATTGGTTTTCAATCAGACTTTTTTGATGATAAAGTTCATCTTGATTTAGGGATGACTTATTATATGGCATCAGATAAAACAACGAACGAAGAATATAATCAAGATACAAAAGATTTTAAAAATGTAACAACAGATTATGACTACTCTAATTTAGATTTATTACTAAAAGCTGGTTACAATGTAAACAAAGAATTTACTCCTTATCTTTCCGCTTCAATATCAACTTTAGATATGGAAGGTCTTGGATTTATTGGTTTTGGTGTAGGTGCTGGAGTTGAATATAAAATTATGGATTATCTATCAGCAGATTTACATATACATAGTTCTGATGTAACAGAAGATACATCTGGATTGATTGATAAAACAATAATAAAAGCTGTTTTCTCATTAAAAGTAAGTTTTAAAAATGATTAGAAAACTTGTATTATTAAGTACTATTTTATTATTTACAGGTTGTGTTGATGAAGATAAAGAGAAAAATTTATATCCATCTAAACCATTGATAAACATCAAGAGTTTTAATGTTCTTGATGGTGGTTCTAAAATGGTTTGGGATGTTGATATAGATAATAATCATCAAGATACTATTGTTCGGATATCACCATGGAATGATACTACATACTCACTTATTTTTTTTCAAGACTACAAAAATAGTATAGATTTAAAATGTAATTATGATTTTGGAGAAATTAATGGATTTGTAAAATGTAATGATATTACATCTGTTACTTGTCGCAGAAATCTTATGAGTGGAGAATATTCAGAATTTACTTGTAATTATATGATTAAAGACAATATTACAGTTATTCCAGAGGAACATCAAACAATGAGAGCACCAACATTTACAAATCAAAATGATTCAGAAGAAACCCTGCTAAATATTTCAACTAAATATTTAGAAGAAGTTGCTGGTAATGAACGTCCGAATTATAGCTATGACAGTGAACGAAATGAAAGTAAAATGTATAATGTCTATACAAGCGGAATGGGTAGTTTAGGAAACTAAAACTTCTCTACTATTCCATAACTATTTAAAATAACAGATAAGGAAGAATAAAAATTTCAATACAGTAAAACCTTCAAATTCTTTATCTTAGATAGTTGTGGCTACTTAAAAAAACAGATTAAATACAGCACTATTAATATTCTATTTCTTTTAGCCATAAGATCCTTTAATATGGAGATACATTACTTTCCTTTTTATCTCTTAAATAACTATTCCTACATCTTTTTTTTATTGTTGTCTTGTTTTATTGGTATAGTATACTTTTTATCAGAAAAGCTTATATCATCATATTCATTGTTTACATTGAAGCTTTCATTGTATAGAATATCAGATATATCATCTTTAATTGCATTATTTAGAAGTTCAGAATAATGAGTTTCATATTTTTCATTAAAACTATAATTATTCTTTATTGATTGTTGTAAATACATCATTTGACTTCTTAAACTATTGCTCTGTTTAACTTTATTAATCGTAACAATAGGTGTTAAAATAATTATTTTCTTATCAACTTTTTTCTTTTGAATCCACTGGATTAACTAAATTTAAGTTCAACACCTCTTTGTGTATATTTTTTGGTTTTGGTTCTATACAACCTGTCATAAGTAATGATGCTGCAATACTACTTGCCAAGATTACTTTATCAACTTTTTTTTCATTTTATTCCTTAGAAAATATTTTATGTCTCATAATACATTGTATTATAGTAGATTGTTCTTAAATAGTACAGTAGATAAAATTATAATAAAAATTATGTCTTATAGTAGGTACTTAATATGAATGATTTAACACCTGAAGAATTTTACAGACGTATCGGTATCAATGTTGCACGATATAGAAAAGAGAGAGGACTGAGTCAACTTGATCTATCACTAGAAATGCAGTATAAATCAATTTCAATAGTTTCCAGTGCTGAAATATATTACAAGGGTAAACATTTCAATTTAGAGCATCTATTGAAAATATCAAAGATACTAGATATTGATGTATGTGAGTTCTTAAAATAACTATTTTTTGATATTTTCATTTATCTCTTCCAAATGATTTTTTAAATCTATAATATCTATATTTAGAGATTTAAAAAAATCTTGATTATTTTTTAATAATTCCTTTTCTTTTTTATAAATTAAAAAGTGAATATAAACACTCACCAGCATAACAGTTATTAACATCAATATATTCATTTTTTTATCCTTCGATTTATTATTAAGTAATATAATCAATTTTTATGAAATTAGTGTTATTAATTAACAAAGTGTTGATTAATAACACTATAAAATAAAAATATCTATAAAATAAAATTTGAAAGTTAAATATATAGTTAAAAAAAAGAATGTAAAATGCAATATAATGAAACTGTAATTAAAAAGATAAAATCTTTTCTAAAAGATAGTGGTAATACCAAAGTATTCGATAAAGATGTAGCAAATATATTGGAAATATCTAATGGAAATTTATCTATGATGAAAAAAAGAGATAAACTTCCTTTAAAAGAGATAATTAATTTTTGTGTAAAAAATAAAATTAATATTAACTGGTTAATTTATAGCCAAATACCAGAATCATTGGAAAAGTCTACTGAAAACCTAATTCATAAGGTCTATAATAAATCAAATAATATAGAAAACACTACAAATATAGAAAAGAAAATGATTGTTGATGCAAAACAAGCAGAAAGTATCTTACCAACAATTGATATTGATGAAGTAATAAGAGATTTAGATGAGACAGAAAATAATAAGAAAGAGTTTTTAAATTTAGAAACACTAGAATGGATGCATCTATTATTAGCAGTAGGTAACTATGAGCAGTTGGGTAAAGTTTTTCAAGGACTAGTGAATAAGCCTGAAAAAAAAGAGGATCCAAATAGAGTTAAATTTGAACAACTATATTTTGATTTCTCCTAACTAATAATTCAAATTTACAGAAGTTCTTTTTTGATGCTTAATCAACATAAAATTGGGCAACTTCTTAGAAAAATTCATTTCTAGACTCAAAAATACACTAGCTCTTTAAGAAGCAAAAGAAGACTCCTCAGAAATAAAAAATCTTGTCACTACCCATGGTATACTTTATCGTGCTAACCTAAGAAGTTCAAATATTTCACATCAAGACAAAGTATACTACCTCAATAAATTAAGACAACATTCACTGCAACAGCTCAAGCATTAATAACCAAAATTATTACGAAACTTTAGCACTTAGAAAAACCTACCAACCAACAGAAACAGAAGATTGAACATCACTCTGTTTCTCATCAGACTTTGAGTTTTTTGTTGAAACATCATCTTGTTTTAAAGTGCTATCTTCCTCTTCTTCAATATCATTGTTTGATGAATTCTCAACTAATTTTGCAGAAGCAAGAATATCATCAACTTTCATTTTGTCATATTCATCAAGAAACAGATTTCTCATTGTTTCATTTTGAACTAAAAGGATAATTGCTTGTTCAATCATTAAAGTTCTAGTACCATGTTTAAATACTTGATAAAGATCAATAGCCTGTTTGTTATTTAAAAGTAATTGTATCTTTTGCTTTTTAGCAGGGTTCTCTATTTTTTGAGTTTCAGTAGCCATTTTTACAAACCTTCTTTAATTTTTAGTAAGTTATAACCTCTTACATTAGCATATTCATACGGTAGAGATGAAAAAACAACATTAGATGGGTTCTTGCTCTTATTTAGAAAATAAGCTCCTCCTCCACTAAATATAACAGCAGTAGCTGAACGTAAAAGATCTACTCCTTTATTTTTCATCTCATCAAGAATATATTCAGCATAATCCTCTTTAGATTCATCTATCTCATCACTTAAATCTATTTTCTCTCCATAATGCATAATATACCCATTAATAAATGTATCTTTAGCAATCTGCTCAGTAGCATCAAAATTAAATCTTTTCTTTAGCTTTGTTTGTAGCTCAGTAATAATCTCATTAGCACCTTTATTAGTTGCATAAGAAAGATCTTGTCTAGGTTTACCATCTTCAAATACTAAAAAGTCAAAAGTGTTGTAACCTATGTCAGCAACACATACAAGACCATCTTTTTTACCAACATAATCTAAATATATCCCTTGACCCTGTGCCATAAGATGAATTTTAGGAGAAATAATTGAATCATTAACATTAATAGTTCTCAATGTATCAATAAATATATCTTTCTCTTTCCAATTTAAAATAGATAATCCAATAATAATTTCAAGAGGTTCATTTTTATCTAATCCAGATAACTCTATTGCATGATAAATCAATAAAGCTCCATACTTGAGTAAAAAGTTAAATCCTCTTGTAGAGATTGCATTGACTAAAGCTCTATCTCCAACTCTGTATTTTCTACCTTTAAATAGATAAACATCATCATTGTCACTATCATACTCAACTTGACTCTCTTTACGTTTTTCTATCGCTGAAGCAAACTTAAATATTTTATCCCCAACAACAACTTTTGTGTCTCCATAACCTAAATCTATAGATAGTCTTTGCATTCCAATCCTTATTTATTATCTACATTATACTTGAAGAATACTTTTAAAGCTTTTAAATATGTATTTATAGAATAGTATGAGTAAATAATTAATAAAATAAGAATTAAAAATTCATAAGAATAATAATATAAAAATATAAAATAAATATAAGCACTTATTTAAAAGTCTAAAATAGATAAATACAATTATTTTTTAATATATTAAAAATATAAATAGCTCTATTTTACTTTATAAAAAGAATCGTTTAAATGTTCTGTATGCTATTATTTCTCTATATGATAAAAAATTTAATGAATCTTATTATTTTCAAATTTTTATTTTATTTATATATAATGATTTCTACAATAAATATAAAGGTATTAACTATGAAATATACAGTTAAAGTTGAATTAGAAGTAGAGATAGATTTATTTGAAACTGATTATATAGATGAAGAGGAACAAGAAGAGCTAAATGATATTATTACAGAAACTCTTTTAGATAATGGGGTAGAGATTACTCAAGAGATTTTCAATGAAATGAAAAAAAGAACAAATGTAAGTATTCAAGATGCTTTTACTTTTAATGAACAAACAATGGATTAGTTTTTTCTTACTACCATTTTATATTTATTTTATATAAATTTGTGTATAATTTCAACTAAATAAAGGTGGTTAAACTATAAGGTTTCCCGCTAGATACCTGTGTTGCGATCATCTTTTTAAAAGGGATTTATTTATAAGTTCCTTTTTTTTACTTCAAATTAAAAAAATTTCCTAAAACACTTTTTATATAATAAATTCTTTAAGCAAAAATAGATATAATCTAATCAAGTTATTTTTTACAGTATATTTTTTGTTAGAAATATATCAATAAGAGAAGCAACACAAAATCTAGCGGTTTTTTATATTTATTCTCTGATAACTAATTAAAAATTGGACAGAGAAAATGAAAATAGGACAATCGCCTAGCCTTTGCTAGACTTACTAAACAAACCCCAAACACTTAACTTAGAAAACCACAACAATAATCTAATAAACCTCCATAAGTTACTGCATAAAAAACTATTTTTAGAAAATATACAATCCTGCCAAACAAAAGAACAATTAGAGTTTTATGTAAAACCAAAAGATAAGAATGAAGCATTACATGATAATTTTATAAGATATGGTACTAAACATGCAACATCATTCCTAATAATTGATATAGACAATATCCATACTCCTATAAATCAATATAAACAAGAGGTTCAATCGAAACTCGGACTAACACCTAATTGGATTACAAGAACATCCAAAGGCTATCATATTGGTTTTATATTAGAAGATACAGTATACTTATCAGATACAATAGATCAAGAAAAGCTAGTAATAACTAAAAAAACTATAACTAACATCTTAAATGGAGATATAGCAGGTTCTCATAGATTAATAGGCTATTGGAGAAATCCTCTTACTCATACATCAATAATTAATACAGATAAGTTATACACAATAGATGAACTATATAAAGTAATATATAATAAACAACTCAATACAGCTGCTATATCAAATAAACAAACAAGTGATATTAAAACAACTAAAAATCAAATAGGAAAAATTAACTTAGAAAAAATAAATAAAGATGGTTTCATACAAGGTAATAGAAATAATTATCTTTATATAACAACAATAGGAATGTTATACAATGGAAAAATAGAAAATAATCAAGTAGAAGATACACTTATTAATTTAAACAATAAAGAATTACCACTAGAAGAGATAAAAAAAATATCTAAGTCAATACAAAAATATAATATAAAAGAAAATACAACTAAAAATGAACCATATATAAAAGGTGAATACTATCAAGATTTATGGGATAACAAAATACATAACTATAAAACGAAAGATATAATAGAATTTAGTAGACAAAAAATAGGACAAAAAATTAGTACAGCTAAAATACTTGAAAAAACTATAGGAAAACTAATAGAAGGATATAAAGTAACATATAGAAATAATGAATTATTTACTAATAAAAATATAATAAAAAATAGTGAAGTAAGTAGATCAACAATAAAGAGATATAGAAATGTAAAAAAAATAGAACAAGAGATTAAAATTATAGCATTTAATCAATATATGAAAGAGTTAGTCAAAAAAAAGGGTGTTAAGGCAGATGAACCCCCTATAAGAGAACTACTAAATTTAGCCTTATCTGAGTTATCTTTTGAGTACGAAAAGACAGGTAAAGTGTTTGCTTTTATGTTTAATGAAAATGATAGACTTATATTCTATGAAGTTCCCTAATATTGGATGGTAAAGGCTTGTTTATTTTGTTAAATTTGTTTTATTTTTACAATACTTTTATAGTTATATTATATATATCACTACCATATCATAAATAATATATATTGCTTTTTATTACTTCTAAATCACTAACTATCAATAAAAACCAAAGATATATTTCTAAGTGCTGAAGATAGCTCTTTTAATTCATCTGTAAATCCATAATTACTAAAAAAGAGATATCGGAAATCACTGTGTATAGGATGAGTTTCAATAGAATCAACTTTCTCTTTTAAATCTATAAAATCATCAATAGAAACTTCTTTATTGCTATAAAAACTATCTCCAGCAAAGAGTATGGCATTATCAGAAACAGCAACTATATCTATCTTTGATGTTTTATCCCACCATTGAAGTTCTAAACCTATTTTATATCTATCATCTATATACTCAGTAGCAATAGATCTATAAATAGGAGCAATAAAATTATTCCAACTACTCTTAATTTTATCCATAACAAACTCAATATTTCCTAACTCCAGATAGCTCTTATAAGGAAACACATATCTATACCAAAACCTAAAGAAGTTATCATTAATAAAATAAAGTCCCATCTTACTTCTAGCTCTATTCTCTTCAGTAACAGGAAGAGCTTTAGAGATAATGCCTAAACTGATAAGTTTAGCAATAGGAGCAGTGATATTTTGGACACTTTGAGCTATATTAAGTGCAATATCCCCTAACTTATGAATACCAGAAGCGATAGACTCCAATATAGAGTTATATATAGCTAACTCATTTACTTCATTCTGAAGAATTAACTCCACTTCATTATAAAAATAACTGTTCTTATCTAATATAGAATTTTCTATAAAATCAAATATTGTTTTATAGCTATTAGCACAATTACTCTCTTTATAAAGATTAAGATAGTTTCGAGTTCCCCCTAAAATGGCATATATCTCTATAATACTAGAATTAAATAGACTATCTTGATTTATCTTAATCTTATTATCTTTACAATCACTCTTAGAAGTATCTTTCTCTTTTAAAAGCAGAGATACCTCACTAAAACGCATCTGCTCTAATTTTAAAGTAAGTGATATATTTTTATATAATAAAGATTTTGGAGAAAGAACCTCTTTATCTATTATAGATAGATTAGAACCAGAAAGTATAAGCTCTATATTTTTAGATATAAGAAGCTCTTCTATAATATATTTTAATTGTTTCATAATAGAACTATCTAATTTAATAAGAGCTTGAAACTCATCAAGTACAATTACTAACTTTTCAGTAAACTCTTTTTTAGCAATATATTCAAATAGATGTGTTAAGTCTCGTACATTACTGAGTTTTAACACCTTATCATCTAAAAAATCTGCTACTATATTTTTAAAACTCAAAAGAAGAGCATTTATTGTTTGAGGTTTCACAAGAAGATACAAAGAACTCTTATTTTTGATATATTCTCCAATAAGAGTTGTCTTACCAACTCCTATCCTTGAATAAAGCAATACACAACTAAAATTATCAGTTTTATAATTATCATTTAAAAGTGCTAACTCTTTAGTAAAACCTCTGTACATCAATAAACCTTGTTATGATTTTATGTTGTATAGTATAATTTTTATACTTAAAAATTACATTTACCTCAACAAACTAAAACATATCACTACCATTTATAAAATTATATATAGTTCATTTAATTAAAGAATGCTACAATTCAAATACACAAACAAAAAGAGAGAATAAACAATGAATCCCTTAGAAGAGCTATTATCAAAGAAATTTCCAAAAAGTCAAATAGTCACTTTAGAGTATATTACATCTAAAATATCAATGGTATCAAATGTAAGAGTTGGAAGAAAAGAGAATAGAGGGTTTACTAACTATGATGAACTCTCTTTAAGTAATATAGATAGATATGGATTTATTTATATAAGTGATACAGCTAAGATACAAGAACCAGCATCAAATGGAGTAATGAATGCCCAATCATTGAATTATGGAGATATTTTAATGGTGCAACGTGGAAAAACTGGTAAAATTGCGATGGTTAATAAAAAAGAGTTCTATAAAAAAATTATAGTTGGTAACAATAGTATGCTTAGATTACAATTCTCGCAACAACAGCTAGAAGCACATTTCCATCATTTAGTTTTTCATTATCTACAACTACCCTTTGTGAAAGAATATATAGAATCATATATACCATCTTCAAGCTCTTATGATAGAAAAATATTAAATTCAACTGCATTATCAGAAATACCAATACCTTTCATAAAAAATGAAGATAGAGATCTCTTATTAAACTTTCTATCTACTAGACAACATATTCTATTACAAGCAGATGAGATTCAAAACAATATAGAAAAACTTTTACTTCAATATAAAGATTTACAAAACAATACCCTTGATGATATTTTTAATTGTAATACTAATCAATGTTCTAATACATTAGATAGTGATATGAAATCTTTGGAAACTCTTATTGGTGTTAATGATAAATTAGTTGAGGCTATTAAAGATGATATATAAATTATCTTTAATCCCTATAATAATCCCATAAGTCTATAATTTCTATTCGTCAGTGCATAATCATAAGCTGTATGACCAATAACAGTTTTTAAACTTTTATCTGCACCTTTCTCCAAAAGTTTAATCACTAAGTTCTCTTCATTATGTTCCGTTGCCTGTATAAGTGCTGTTATATCGTGTCTTACTGTAATATTTAAGTTTTGTGATACTTCCACTATTAAAGAAAATATCTTTACATAATTTTCTTTATTCTTTTTATATAATTTTAAAATTTCATCATTACATATTTCAGTCATATTTACAAACTTTTCTAAAGAAATTTGCTGTTCATTATCAAACACACCATTCATATTAAATATAGTTTCAAATTTTTTCCTTATATCCTTATACTCAAGAGGATGAACTATATTGAATTTCGAATTTTCCTCTATAACCTTTTTACTTTTTGAAAGATTTATACAGTTGATAACTAGAAACAATGCTGTAAAATTATCTGTAGTAACTCTTTTCTCTACATCAGCACCATTCTCTAACAGTAACTGTACAATTTCTACTAAACCTAATCTGATAGCTATCGCAAGAGGATTCTCTAGCTTTTTTTCTAATTTCATATTTAAAGCTTTTTTATCCATCTTTGGTATTAATAGTTTTGCTATTTTTAAAAATAAATAATCTTCTTGCATTTCATAATTTTGTAATGCAATAATAAGAGCTGTAGCATTGTCGTTCACTTTTAAATAATTAACATCAGCACCATTAAACAACAGTTTCTCTATAGATTCTAAATCTCTATTTACAACACAATATATCAGTTGAGATAGATCATTTATAAATATTTTTACAATTTTATTGGCATTATTAAAATCAATCTTATATTTAGTATTATCACAAAAACCTATATTTTGAGAGATAATAAAATCTTTATTTTCTTTTATGCCATCAAAAAGATTATTAAAATGTAGATCAAACCCTTTTTGCAGATCTAATAACAGATATGTATTTACTTCTTCTGGTTTTTTATCTATTACTTTATAAAAATATGCTTCTTTATAAAATTTTGTAAAACTATTCTTTGCATTAAGTAAATTTACTTTCTTTTCTCGTGTTGTTAATGAAGACACCATGAGTCCCTCTTTTATAACATCTAATATGTAACATCCCATAGCATTTTTACCATCTTTCAATGCCATAAGATAATGTTTCTCAGCTAATTTAATTTCCCCTAACTGAGCAAAGTATCTGGCTTTTAAAAAATTAAAATAAGGATCTCCATCTATCTCATAGACCCTTTCAATATCATCTAACTCTTTTTTTATCTCAAGTTCAATCTGTTTTTCTTTTTTTATAGATGGATCTGTTTTTATGAAAATTTCATATAGTCTATCCCCATACTCATCATTGGCATAAAAAAGTTGTTTTAATTCACTCTTTCTCATCTTACCCTGTAAATATTTTATTGGATAAATTGTATCTATTGAATTAAAGAATACCTTTTGATGCAATTTGTAAAATATTCTTTTAAAATCGTATTTTTCTAATATTATCTCTTCAAATAAACGATTCTGATAATAATAAATATCTGGATTCAAAGCATCTTTTAAAAAAATTGTAAATAATTCTCTGCTACTTGTTATATATAAAAAATTATAATTTGATACAATTTTTTCATCTAAGGGTAAACTATAATCTATACCTTTCAGCATTAGTTTAAAATGTTCTATCATTAATCTTGTTAGTTCATTTCCAAAATATTCTATAGATTTTATATATAAATTTTGTAAAACTTTAGCGATGAGTAAAACTCTTTGTAGTTCTAGTTGTGTAAAATTCTTTGTATATTTTGCTAGTTTTGAAATAATATTGATATGTTCCATTGTTGGTATAGTTTTACCATTTAGCCAATTATTTATATTTTTATAAATAGCATCATAAGAGATAAGTTTTTCATCATCTAATATTTCATATAGATAAGAATACAATGTTTTATTTTTATCTATAAAATCTTTAGAAATCATCTGAAAAACAATTACAAGTGAAGAGAGCTGTTCTGTTGGTAACATATTTTCTAAAGTTACTTTATTGTTTAAATTATTAAGATAGACAACAAAAGGTATAAAAATATCCATAACTATTAAAAAATCAAGTTGCTTCTGTACACTATGGTCTGTTGGGATTATTCTTTTTACAGTTGTAAAATAATTTAAAAAATTTATACTTACTTGTTTAAAATAACTTTGATTATATTCTAGCATCTCAAAAACTTCAAAGATGCTATCTAAAACAATCTCAAATATTTTATAAAATTCATCTACGGAGATATTTTCCTCTTTAACAAATCTTTGATAAAGTTTTAAATCCCTTTGTTTAATTTCTAAATTTTTAACAAAAAAATCTAAAATAGCTCCATTTGTTGGGAATAAACTTTTAATAATCTCAATCTTCTGTATTTTCATGTCTTGTTGATTTCCTATCTTTTATTTTTTAAAAATTATAAGATTCTATTTTTAAATTAAGGAGAAAGTTTATGAAAATAGTGTTTATTGACCTAGAATTTGGTCAGATATATGGTTCTTGGAGAAGAGATTTTTTAGTAACACAAGCTGGTGTACTTTCGTACGATACTGAAAATGATGAGATAGAATTAGGTGAGCTTCATTTCAAACATAACTCAAATTTGGTAATGAGAAGAAAAGAATTCAAAAAAAGAATTGAAACTGTTGTTAATTTTGCTACAAAAAAAACAATTGTATATGATGAAAATCATAAAATTCCGAAGAGTGAACAAACACTAATAAGAAAAAAGTGGAATAAACTTTATTCTCAAAAATTCAGAGTTTTTATAAAACAAGCTATAAAACAAGCTGATATTATCTGTTTTTATGGTGCAAGTGAAGATTTAAAGATTCTTAATCGGTATAATATTAAAATAGAAAACTATATAGATATTTATACAGTTGTAAGAAAAGATTATAATAAATCTTATTCTTTAGATCATATCGTGAAAATATTGAATTTAGAAAGTTTTTTAGATGATGATTATGCTGAAAAGCTAATCTCTTTGACCTGTGCATATCAGTTGCCTTATGGATACAGTAAACCATTTTTATATGAGATAGAACATCTAAAGCCTCACTATGCCATAGGTGATTGTGCAAGAATGTTTTTAGTTTTAAAAGAGTTGTATTTAACTAACATTGATATTTCGGTTAAACCTATGAACTGTAAATGTTGTAACGGTAGTGGTTATATTGAGATAGGTGTTCCTTGTGGACCAGAAGAGGTTCAATGGATGAGTGATGGAGAGTTCATGTGTTTAGGTACAGATATATGTGGATGTTGCGATGGTGAAGGTACAATTTCAAAGATAGCTCAAAATAATTTTGATTTTTTATCAACTTTTTTATCAAAAAGAAATAATCGTCATTAATGAAAATCATTGCCATTAATGGCGATGATGAAAATGCTATTAGTTAGAAATATACTTTATGATTTAACAATATGCTATAATTTTTTAAAAAATATATATGCAAGGATAGATAAGTGGCTATAAAAAAGAATAAATCAAATAATAATAGAGCTAACAATAGAATAAATAAGATAGTTCAAAGTGTAGGGAAATTAAATGATAAGAATATTATTGAAGAGATAAACCTTTCAATAATAAAAGAGAATCCTTATCAACCAAGATTAGTTATTGAAGAGGATGATTTACTAACTTTAGTCAATAGCATTAAAGAGAATGATCTTCTTCAACCTGTGATAGCTAAAAAGAATCAAGATAATACAATTACATTAATAGCTGGACATAGACGACTAGAAGCCCACAAAAGATTAGGACTTCAAACAATCAAAGTTATTATTCTTAAAGATATAACAGATAAAGAATTGGCTTCTTACTCTCTTATAGAGAATACTCATAGAAAAGATTTAACATATATAGAGATAGCGCATCAATATGATAGATTATTAAAAGATAAAGTTTTTAATACGATACAAGATTTAGCTCTTGCTGTTGGACAGGACAAATCACAAGTAGGTAAAATTATAAATCTATTAAAACTCTCTGATAAGATAATAGAGGATCTAAGAAAAAATAAAAGTATATCAGATATAAAATCATTAGATACAATCCGAAGAATTAATGATCCTAAGATACAAGAGGAACTTTATTTTTGGTATATTAATGAAAATATATCAAGAGATGAGTTAATGGAAAAAGTTACTGATATTTTAAATAGTGATAGTGATAAAGAAAAGAGATCATTATATAAAATCAAAAACTCAAAAAACAAGTGTGCAGTAACACTACCAACACTAACAGAAGAACAGATGAAAAAACTTAATAGGTTTCTTAAAAAACTAGTATAGTAAGTAGTAATCAGAAATAGATTACATAATACAAAAGATATATAGAATAGATCTATGAAAATAGAAAGATATATGAGTATGAAATTAATTTTTATCTACTACTTAGGTCATGACCTATTATAGATATATGGAAAACTTATATTGAATTAAGTCCTAAGATTAGTTATTCGGTATAAGTATTAAGAAAAGTGAGTTAATGAAAGAAATTGGGGTCTAAAATTTTAAATTTGATCCCTTAGAATATGATTTAAAAATAATTAATAAAATGGCAGAAGTATTAACTAATAATAGTTAAATATTTAGTTCTAAAAGGAAAGAGATGATAATTAATGATATGTACAATACCAAAGATATAAATTTTGATAATCAAGAATATGATGGAACAGAAGAGCATAAGATATTTGAATATGGTGATGAGAAACTAAGTTTTCTAGTAAGACTTTTAAAACTTTGGATAAAGGAAGAGAGTTTCTTTAGTATTTATGAACCTGTTTTTAATAGCTATACTGTTTGGCTTAACAGACATACTCCAAATATAGATTTTTATGATTATCTACAATATACAGTTCAATATAATCCAGATATATTTTTAGCTGATACAACATTTAAAATTGATATAGATAATGGTACTTTAATTGATTATATTCATAAAGATGTTGTAGAGATAGATGCTATGATATATTTCAATAACTATGTTCTTTATATAAAAGGTATGAAGTTTTGGATCGCAAATAGTTTAGACCCTTCTAAACAATATTTTTATAATTTGAATACTTAATAATAATCTCAACATATTTCAATACTTTATGTTGAGATTATTCTAAAATAAACCTACCATATAAATTTCCATATATATTTATTAAAGATAAACTAAACAATAAAAAAAGAGGAGATATGGATAAAAAAACAGAAAAAGAAGAGTTATTCTTCCATAAGAGAAAAACAGTAAGAAATGTATTAAAAAAATATATCTATAAGAGAAATAGAACACATTATTTAAAATGGGTAATAGATGATGAGTGGTCTATAAGATATTTTTTTATATTTGAGACACGTTCAGAATACAATCATCAATGGGTATTAAAGAGCCATTACACAAAAGATTATATTATAATGGATAATCTAACTGCAATGGACTACATACAACATCTTGTAAAAGATAAAAATCCTATCGAATACTTTTCACTACAAGAGTTTAAAAAAGGTTATCGCAGGTTAGTAGTAGGCGATGGTGTGGAATGTTTCCTTGAAAATGAATGTACTCCCAACCTTATTAATAAGATCAATTAAAAAAGACAAGTCTATCTCAACTTTTTCTTACCTTTTTTATGCTTTTTTTGAATAAAACATCCTCGAATATTGAGCTTTATACTTTTTATGTTTATCTACTAACTTTTTAGCTTTATTTTTGAGAATAGCTATATCAATCTCTTTCTGATTCTGATTACCTTTTTCCCAATATGTACCAATATTTGAATATTGCTTTAAAATATTAGGGATTATTTTAACTTGTATTTCAATCGTTGTTACTCCTTACTCAATTCATAAGAATTAGATAAAGAACTAAACATTAATTAACAACAGAAGCAGATTAGATGCATGGTAGAGAATTAGAAGTTCTCGCTTACCAGAGTCAAAATCTGTTTCCCTTAAATGTATTTTATTCTTTTTGATTTAACAAGTCAATCTTAATTTGTACCCTTATAGGTCTATTCGATAAAAAATGATATTAAATCAAAAATAGGAAATCTGAATCTATTATCCCTAATCAAAATCAAAGTGTATTTGCACAACATTTAATTTTTTTCTACTTTCTCTATTTTTAAATTCTCTATCCTCTACCTCTTTTAAGATTGATTGTACTTTATCTAATTCACGAAGGGAAACATTATCTATGGTGTTATCATACCTACCATTGATTGCATCTATAAGATTTGTGTGTTTTAGATTTTCAAATTTATCAACAAGTTTTTGTGTATCTGCATGAATCTCTTTTGCTTTATTTACTAACTCTATTTTGCTTAATAAATAGTTATTTAATATTATAAACTCATTGTGTACAAAAACAGGTATTGGTAAATTTGCTATTACCTCAGAATTTAATATTCTTCTATTGGCTGAACCAGATGAAGGGATAAATGTATCTATGTACTCTTTTACAAATGGTAATGATAAGTATTCCATAATATAACGTGGATTATGATTCTCTTTTTGTTTATCAGTAAACTGTATTCGTATCATACTCGTGTTACCGACAATAGTTCTCTTATATTTCTCTCCTATCATACCAATTTTACCAATCTTTCCTCTAAGAAGCATTATTAAATCACAATGATTTAATGCTTGTTTTTGTATAGATTTATTAGATGCTGGTTCTAATTGTTTATCTGTATCTGGAACATATATATATCCAAGCTCATCTATATTATTTAATGAGATTTCATCATAGTCCCTATATTTTCTAGTCTCTTCCTTACCTACTCTAACTTTAGAGATTGTTGCTACTTTTTTAGTGAGATTTTTAATTGTTGTTATTTCAACATTTGGAAACTTCTTACCTAGTAATTCTTCTAATTTATTCATAATACACCTTTGACTAATATAATTATACATAGGTAGTTTTAATTTTTAGTTAAGAAACAAAAAGATATACTTTTATTTCGACTAACACTAAGTATATATGGTAGTCCTTTTTACTTGGAGATGGAATGAATTTAATCGCAGGAGAGATGATGAATGACAAAGAGATAGTATCTCAGAACAATATGGCAACAAAAGAACAGGTTTATACAATGTTTTTATTGATTTTTCTTGCACTTATAGTAGTAATTATGGTTAGTATCAACGGAACTCCTTCTGAGCAACGTGATAATTATATTAAAGAGATGATAGTAAAAAACAGTAAAACATTTAAGAAAGGTAGCTCTCTTATATGTCCAAGCTCAACTTTTGCAAATCAAGAAAATTATCTAGTCAGCAAAAAAAATGGTTGGAAGATATATAGAAGAAGTTATTTTCAAAAAAATGATTTGCTTTTAAATATAGAGATATGTAAATGAAGATAAATATAAAAAAATTGCTTGTATTGATGAGAATGAATAGATACAAAAAATAAATTATAAATGTGTGATTTAACATAGGAGTAAAAATGAGTGTACTAACTGTTTTAATATATGCTTTGTATAAAAACTATATTCTTCAAAAGAGTAATAATAAATTACTTCAAGAGCAGGTAGATGCAATCTCACTGCATACAGAATTTACAGAGCTAGATATTAAAGATATTAAGAGATAAACGATTTAGTTATCGATATATCTTCTTCTAATAAAAAAAGGAATCTGCAATGATAAAGAAAATCATATATAAAATTAAAGATAACAAAGAGTTCTCTTTTACAATAAGTCTCGCCATTCCTCTTCTTATAGCTATTGATGCCTATTATTTAATTGCTTTATTAGCAATAATGTTCGGATTTCATATCTTTGTTTTGAAGTCAGATAAATATAAATACTTAAATGATAGCCTTATTAACACTTTGTCGAAGTATTTTTAAATAAATAATTGAAATATATATTTAAAAAGCTGAAAAATAAAAGGTTCATCTTCATCATTTTATAAAACATGATTTAATTGTAAGAACTAATCTTTGTGAAGAGATTTAAAATATTATGCAAGAAGATTGAATCTTATTAAGGAAAGAGTGTGCTTATAACTGTGTATGCTTTTTATTTATTTTAACACTCCATTATCCCTACACCACTTATTTTATAAATTGATTCAAGTTCCCTTGTTTTTTAGCAATTATCTCAAAAACTTATCTTGATGAAAGTGTAATATTTGCAATAACAATAGATAGATTCGATTTTGTAAATGAAAAATTTGAACAAAAAAAACCTATTGATTTATCCTCAAATAATTATGATTATTCATATTGTCATACAGAAGAAACAATAGATTCTTGGAAAAAAATCATTACCAATAATAATACTATTACAGCTCATACATTACATGCTATATTTTTAGGTTTATGTGAAAAAGTTAAACGTAAAGAGATGACAACAGAAGTAGCAGATTAT
>Ga0256842_1000314_pt1 | contig 42530 bp, 34 predicted proteins | sample 4559240metaG_FD_185973 | JGI IMG/M metagenome (GOLD analysis project Ga0256842, IMG submission 185973) | Hydrothermal vent microbial communities from Guaymas Basin, Mexico - 4559-240 | ecosystem: Environmental > Aquatic > Marine > Hydrothermal vents | place: Mexico: Guaymas Basin | collected...
AGTCAATTGCTTCATCTCTGGTTTTTTCTGCATTTTCAAGTAATTTTAAACTATCAATCAATTCATACCCCTGCTGTTTATACTGCCCACCAAAGGAGGCCGGATATGACCTTGTTTGCACATCATTGTTTCCTACAGCAGTTGCTGAATAACCAGCTCCCGAAATAACCTTATTCTGCTCTATTTCACTACCATCTGTTGAATAAAACCAGCTATGTACATTCTCAAAATACATACTAGAGTTAGCAGATTTAATTTCAGGTTTTTGCCTTAATATTTTATCTATTTCTAGTAGTAAGTTAAGTTTCTCTGTTAATGATACAGAAAAAGGGTTAATAGTAATAGGAGATTGCCAAAAATCCTTATAAATATCTTCTTTTGCAAGTTTAACAGGCTCTTTTTGCAATAAATAACTAGCCTTTGCAACTTCCAAAGCATCTTTAGCTTTATTTATTAAATTGTTTTCATCAAAATTATCTGAAGAAGAAAATCCCCATGCACCTTTGTATAAAACCCTTATACCATATCCAATACTTTTATCCTGCTCTAGTTCAGCAACAATACCATTATTTATTTTAATTGATTCTATTTGTTTTTCAGTAAATCTGATATCAGCATAATCAACACCATTTTCTTTTAAAAACAACAAAATACTATTAGCATATCTTTTCATATTCCCTCATAAATATTAATTATTCTCCAAGTTCTCTTCTGATACAATATCCATCATTACTCTCTTCAAACTTGCTTGCACATAAAGTATATTTCCAGCCCTTATGATGGTCATCTTGACTAGCTCCTCCATTCCATGGTTCATAGGAATAGTGATATTCACTATTATTAATAGGGTCCACAGGAAGTTTCCATAAAATACCCTCTGTAACTAAATCCCTTAAATCACTGTTTTCATCCCAATCATCTCCATTACCACACTCACTTCCATTATCTCCAGTGGAACAATCACTTTCGGAATTTTCAGGTTGAGTATATGAACCATGTATAGCATAATGTTTTTTTAATCCATCAGCAATATGATGTAAATCAACCTTTCTTGCTCTATTTCTTGAAGTAACAGAAGAATAATCTTTAATTTGAGTCCAAAAATTTAAATAATCATTATAAATATTATCGTTTTCTATGCGAATAAAGGTTTCATCATTTTGTCTTAATGCTGAAGATGTATAATTGTGAGAACCAGTTACAACAACCTTCTTCCTTACACCATTCATTTTGGCATCAATCAACATAAATTTACAATGTATTGCGTTTTCAGCCTTTAAAAGAGATTCCTTAAGTGTTTCAATTATATTAAATCCAGGTGAAAGATAACTTCCATCTCCCCATTCAATACCTGTAATAACTTTGACATCACAACCATCTTCTGCCAACTCACTTAATTTTGAAGCCACTGAATCTCTGCCATAATCATAAAAATATGCTATTGCAATATTAATCTTTCCATTTTCAGAGCAATCTACTTCATTTAGAATATCTATAATAGGGTCACTTCCTTCTTTTTTGGGAAAGAAATAAGCTTCAACTCCTGAAATACCCATTTGCACAGTAAATGTATAATTATCTGCATCTTCTGATTTCATTTCTATAAAATGATTGAGATAAGCATTATATAAAGTTGTATCATAAGGTATAATTACTAAATCCTGAAAACGCTTAACAGAGTTATTATAAAGATTTGATGAAGATTGAAATACAACATTTTTTAAACCATTGGAAAGTTCTTCAAAAAGAATAAATTTATTGTGATTAATACCTTTATAATCCCCGTCATTATATGTTCCAAGACAACTACCCCAGCCATCATCTACACCATTATTCATCTTGCAAATATAAATACAATCGGCGGTATTATCCAAACAAATTTCAGTAGCTTGAGCTAATAAAGGAGCATTTGTTGAAGTTCTATTTTTACCATCAACAATAATTTGAATGTCAACACCTCTGCTTTTGGCAACCTTTAAACTATCCAGAATAGAATCTTCGCTTAAAAGATAGTAGCTCATTTTTATACTAGACCCGGGAACAGCCATATAAATATATTCCTTAACCTTATTAAGAATATTTCTGCTTTCAGGTGTTGCAAAAACTGTTGTTACTTCAATCTTACAGTCAGAAGAGCAACCATCATTATTTTCATTATTTCCATCATCACATTGTTCACTATTGTCCTTGTTCCCATTTCCACAAATATTTATTTCGCAATTATCTCCTTCAAAACCCTCTTTGCATTTGCAATGATATTTATTTACTTCATCTATACAAACACCATCATTAAGACATGGATTAACAACAGGGCAGTCATTTATATTTATTTCACAATTATCTCCTTCAAAACCCTCTTTGCATTTACAATGATATTTATTTACTTCATCTATACAAACTCCATCATTTAGGCATGGATTTACAGCAGGGCAGTCATTTATATTTATTTCACAGTTATCTCCCTCAAAGCCCTCTTTGCATTCACAATGATATTTATTTACTTCATCTATACAAATTCCATCATTAAGACACGGATTAATAGCGGGACAGTCATTTATGTTTATTTCGCAGGTTTTCCCTTTAAATCCATCTTTACAATCACAAAATCCATCATTACATACGCCATTATTTTCACATGTAACATTTTTACATAAATCTATTTTATCTGTTTGAGAACATGAAGTAATAATTATAAATAAAAATAGAAAAGATAAAAAAAATTTCATATTAAAACTCCGTAACAGATGAAAACCGAAAACCTTTAATTTTCATATAGGGTAAAATAACAGAAAATTCAGGGTCAAAAAACTCATTAGCTATATAGGTATCTTTTGATAAAGCCTCTACATTATTTAATAATCTGATTATACTATCTGTAAATCTTAAATTTTTAACAGCTTTTGTAATTTTACCATTTTCAATTAAAAATAATCCATCTCTTGTCATTCCAGTAAAGGTCATCTCTTTAGGATTAATAATATTTGTATAATGAAATCTATTTACATATAATCCATACTTAGTTGATTTTATCATCTCTTCTTTACTAGAATCACCACCTTTAACTACCATATTTAATGGAAATGCTCCAAAATTATTAGGTTGGGTTAATCCATGACCTGTTGATTTTATGCCAAGTTTTTTTGCATAAAATCTATCAAGAGCTATATTTTTTAAAACACCATTCTCAATTAAAGTTAAATCCTTTTTATCCACTCCTTCACGATCAAAAAAATAGCCTTTCTTTAAATCACTTAATGGCTCATCAGTAATTGTTATATTTTCACCTAAAACCTTTTCATTTAATTTATCAAAAGGCCCCGTTTTATCACAAAAATCCTTTCCGTTAAATCCATACCATGCTAAAAATGAAAATAAATCACTAGCTGCATCGGGAGATAAAACTACATCATATTCTTTTGCCTCCACACTTACTGCATCTTTGTTTTGAGTAGCAATCTCAACAGCTTTTTTAGCAATCTCTAGATGATTAATTTTATTTGCATCACTGGTTATTTCTTGTGCCCATCCTTTACTAGGCTCTGTAATTGAAACAGAAAAATTTGCTGCATACACAAAGGCTTCTTTTTCAAGTCCTTTACTGTTTAAAAGGGTTAAAGATTGATAAACTTCAGTGTCAACTCCTGCTGATTTCATATTTTTACTTTTTATGTAATTCAGTGCTTTTTTTATACTCATAGCTCTTTCTTCATGACTCAATTTAAAAACTTTTTCTATATCAATACTTTTTCCTCTATTATCTTCATATAAAGAGAGTAAGTTTCTATCTGTGGGCATAAATTTAATTACAGAAATAGCTTTATTAAAACATGTTAATAATCCTGATTCACTTAAATCATTTGTTGAGGCAATACCGTTTTTACCACCTTTAATAATCCTAAATCTAACTTCTGTTTTCTCCTGATTTACGGATTGGATAATATCATTATCTGCAAATCTGGCTAAAACACTATTATTTTGCTCAATGAGAATTTCCAACTCATCATAATTTTCAGAATATGTTTTTTTAAAAAAAACTGAAACTTTATCCTTTATATTCATAAAATCTCCTAAAAATAAGATGCTTATTATACTCAATAAAAAGAAACATCGCAAATTATATAAATTTATTTTATAAAAACGCCTAGTAAATGTTTTTTTAATAAGAAACCTAAGATTTTATCGACTTTTACCGAGTAATTTATTATACTAGTTTAGTATGATTTATTTTATATAGAGAAAGAGGATATTTATGCAACAAATATTAGTAATAGCAGGTAATGACCCTTCATCTGGGGCAGGATTAGAATTAGCAACAAAATTTTTTGACCATATCAACTACTATACTTTCAATGTAACAACAGCAATTACAGCACAAAATTCTTTAGGTGTTCAAGATTTTAAATATACCTCACATCCAATATTTTTATCTCAACTAAGCAGTGTAAGTAGCGATTTTAGAATTGATATTATTAAAATAGGATTAATTGCAAATACTGCTTTAATTTATAGTTTTTTAGATTGGTATAATTCATTAAAAGGAAATAAACCGCCTATCGTTTTTGACCCAATTTTAAAATCTACTTCTGATAAAAACTTTTTTGACGATAAAGAAATACTCGGAGCAATAAGGGAATTGATTTCTGTATGTGATATCATAACACCGAACTACAAAGAAGCTATGATTATTTCGGGAAAAGCAACTATTGATGATATGATTAAATATTTTAGAAAACTTGGTACGAAAGGTGGTGTTATTACAGGAGGAGATGAAGATAAAGAGCAGGCTACAGACTATGTTTTTACCCAAAAAGAAGAAAAAGTTCTTTCATATCCAAAAACAAAATTAGACAATGAAATTCATGGTACAGGATGCTTATTTTCTAATGCAATTACATATTATTATATTGAAACTTTAAACATTCTCGAATCTGCACAAAGGGCCAAAGCCATGGTCAGTTTTAATATTAGAAACAATTTAAAAAAATTAGGAAAAGGATATTATTCGTTTTTACTTAAGTGATATTTTGTCACTTAACACCTATTTTTAAACTAAAATCTTGAAAAACTTAAGAAAAAATGATATTAAATAATATATATGGGAATGTAACAAGTTATACTATAAATTATCTATAACAATAGTTGCATATTTAACTATTAATTAAGGCGTTTTATGAATATTAGTATAAACAGTAAAAATCTAAATATAAATATTACAAAAGATGAAGTTTTCATACTAAATACAATTATTGATAAAATAGACTTTATTTCTTTAAAAAAGATTACTTCAAATAATTTTAAAGAAGAAGAACTAATTGATATATTAAAATCTCTATATGAAAAGAAAATTGTTCTCATTGATGACCCATCTTTACTAAAAATTGGTTCATTTAATAATAACACTAGTGAAAGTTCTGTATATTTATATACTAATACTAATATTTCAGAACAAATAGAAAACATATATAAAAAAATACAAGAAGAAAAAAATTATTACGAAATATTAGGAGTCTCCCCTAAATCATCACTAAAAGAGATAAAATTTATCTATTTTAAATTAAGTAGAAGATATCACCCTGATATAGTAAAAAAATACAATTTACCTAGTGACATAAAAGAACAAGTTGATACAGTAATGCTTAAATTATCCAATATATTTAACATACTAAAAGTTGATTCTAAAAGAAAAGAATATGATAGAACTTTAAATATATTTAAAAATAAACTAAAATCAATTAAACAGGCAAATCCACACAATAATAATATTGAAAAATCAAATGAATATACACTACTTGCAAGTAATGAATACTATGGAGGAAAACTAGATAAGTCATTACAATTAATAAAACTAGCTCTATCATACAATCCTAATAGTAAAAAAGCACTAAAATTAAAAACAGATTTAGATATATTAATTAATAAAAATAAAATTTTAAATAACATAAAATCAATCAATGAATTAATAAGTGTGGGAGATTATTATGAAGCATTTGAACAAATTAATGATTTAATTATTGAATATGGAGATGAAAAAAGGTTTTTATTAAAAAAAGTAGAGCTTTTAGATAAAATTAATTCTCATAAAAATAAAAATAAAATAATTAGTTTATTAAAAGACATATTAAGTAAAGATAAAAATGATATACAAACAAGAGAAATTTTAATAGAATATTTAAAAAAAGTAGATGAAAAAGTTCTATTGAAAGAACAATCAGAAGAATTGTTAAAAATAGATCCTAAAAATAAAACTGCTAAAAAATATATTAAGGGGAAATTATGGAATATGTTTTAGGAATTGATTTAGGTACAACAAATAGTTGTGTTTATTATTCTAAAGAAGATGGTAGTCTTGAATTAGTTCCTATTGATAATAAAAATTTATTACCTTCAGTTGTTTCATTCAGAGAGTCTAGTGTATTAGTTGGACACAATGCTTTAAACCAACTAATTATTAACCCTCAAAATACAATTTATGCATTTAAAAGATTAATTGGTAGAAGATGGGAAAGTAGTTTTTTACAAAATGCAGTTAAAAATTATTCATATAAAATAATAAAACACAATGAATCATCAGTTAGGGTTGAAGTTGATGATAAATTGTACTCCATAGAAGAAATCTCTGCCCTTATTTTATCAAAAATCAGAGCTGAAGCATCTAAAAAATTAGGCGAAGATATAACAAAAGCAATTATTACAGTTCCAGCTTATTTTAATGAAAATCAAAGAAAAACAACCAAAGATGCAGGAAGCATTGCAGGACTAGATGTTATAAATATTATAAATGAACCTACTGCAGCAGCTCTTGCTTATGGATTTAAAGAAAATAAAAATCAACACCTACTTATATATGACTTAGGTGGTGGAACATTTGATGTAACCGTTTTAGATATAATGAATAATATTTTTGAAGTAATTGCAACAGTTGGTGATACTTTTTTAGGTGGAGAAGATTTTACTAATAAAATTGTCACATGGATAGAACAAGATATTATAGAAAAGTATGATAATTCATTTAATCTTCAAAATGACCCTATAATTCACCAAAGAATTAAAAGTGCAGCAGAAATACTTAAAAAAGACTTATCAAAAAGAAGTTCTGGTACAATAGAACTACCATTTTTATTTATAACCAAAGATAAAAAAACTATTAATTATTCACAAGAAATCACTTTGGAACTTTTTAATGAGTTAGTTGAACCTCTAGTTGATAAAACCATTGATTTAATAGAGCAAATGCTAGACTATACAAATTTATATATTGAAAATATTGATAAAGTAATATTAGTAGGAGGGCAAACTCGTTCTAGAATAGTTGTTGAAAAACTAGAAAATTTCTTTAGAAGAAAGATTTCTAAATCAATCAATCCAGATGAAGCAGTTGCTATTGGAGCAGCAATAAAGGGACGCTTACTATTTAATAATGAAAATGATTCTCTCTTACTAGATGTTATTTCTCAGTCCATGGGAATTATGGTATCAGGTGGTTTTTATGAAAAAATTATAGATAGAGATTCGGTAATCCCATGTTCTGCAGTTAAAACATTTACAACAATAAAAGACAATCAAAAACAAGTAGATATAAATATTTTTCAAGGAGAATATTTATCTGCAACAGAAAATACATATTTAGGAACAATTAAAATTAAAGATATTCCCCCTATGGCACAAGGTGAATTTAAAGTAGATATAACATTTCTTGTTGATACAGAAGGTATATTAACTGTAAAAGCAATAGATTTAAACTCTGATAAAACCTATGAGCTTGTTTTAGAAGGTGCATCAGGATTAACAGCCGAAGAATTAAAAAAACTTTCAGAAAATAAAAATCTTATTAATGGTTACGAAACCGGCAAAGAAGACTTATATATGTTATTAACTTCAATAAAAAAATTAATTCCACTCTCTCAGAAAAGATTAAAAGGAGACAAAGATAATTTACTTAAGTTAAATAACTACAAAAAATATATAGCTCTCATAGAAACTCAAAAATCATTTAATCAAGATGAAGTATTAAGTTTTACTGAAAATTTAACAGCAATAGAAGCTGCATTAAAAGATATAGTGAATGGCTAAGTTTTTAGTAATATTCTTGCTTGTCACATCAATACATACATATTCAACTCCTATAGTATCAATAAAAGAAAATAAACTTAAATTTTTATCTCACTTTAATCCATATATTTATGGCAAAAGAAATAAAAAGATTATTTTATTGGGTCAAAAAAAACTACTTAAATATTTAAAAAATAACGATATTAACTTTAAGATTCTTTATAAAAATGAAAACTTATATAAATTTAAAAAAAAATCAATTATCAGTAATGAAAATTTTATAAAATATAGTGAAGTCAGAGATAAAATAGAGCAACTAGTGACTAAATACCCTAGTACTATAGAAAAGATTATTATAGGTAAATCTGTTGAAGGAAGAGATATCATTGGTATTAAAACAATAACTAATACTTTTGCTCCTAAATATAGAATTGTTGGTGGTATTCACGGAGATGAGGCAATGTCTTATCAATTCGTATATGATTTTATGATTGAATTAATTGAACACAATAAATATTATAAAAATATACTAGATAATACACAAATTTATATTATTCCTATGTTGAATCCAGATGGAGCGGTAAATGTAACAAGAAGAAATGCCAATAATATTGATTTAAATAGAAATTTAGGATTCTTTTGGAAAGCCATTATGTTTTCAGGTAGTAATTATTTCTCTGAACCTGAAACTAAAGCCCTAAGAGATTTTACATTAAAAGAAAACTTTAGCATGTCCTTTTCATTCCATACTTTTGGAAATATAATAAATTATGTATGGAATTTTTCACCTGATAAAGTTTCAGATACAAATGAAATTGTTAATATTAGCAATATATATAAAAATTTTACAGATTATGAAGTAACAGAAGGTTATGATTGGTATCAAACAACAGGTGATTTAAATGATTACAGTTATGGAACAGCAGGAACTTTGGATTGGACTATTGAAATTGATGATAGTGACCCCAATGGAGATATTTTTAAAAATAATAAAAACGCTATAATTGAAATCTTAAAAACAAGTAAGTTTGGAATAGAAGGAATCATTTCTGATACAAATAATAAACCATTAAACTCAACTATCATTATTGATGGTAAATCTATTTTTTATAACAATGACAATGGATATTTTTATAAGTATTTATTGAGTGGCTATCACCATATAAAAATTATTTCTCAAAATTATGAAGATTATGAAACTTTTTTTAAAGTTGATTTTGATAAACCATTTTTAAATATAAAACTTAATAAAAAAGAAACTAAAACTTATTTTACTGATAAAATCATATCAATAAAAGCAGATCTTGGGAAATATGGTTATAAAAATGTAGCACTACCTAATAATTTATTATTTTTAGCAGATAATAGATATTTCTCACTCCCATTTGAAGGCGAAATTTTTATTAAAATACCAAATATAGATAAAGAAAAATATCTTGAAATAATAACTAAATATAATTTTGATACAAATTTAATAATTGAAGGATATGAAGATCTTGATAGTGATTATTTATTTACTCAAAAATATGAAAAACATTCAATTTTAATAACTAAAAATATAAAATACATAAAAATAATACAAAGAAGCTCTAAAGATATCGCCCTAATAGATTCTGTTTTATTTAAAGACAAAGAAAATAATAATAATACACTTTACTATAGTGGAAGCGGAGCATTATGTAGTTTTAATTCAGATTATGACTTTACTTTATTTGCCTTATCTCTTATTATATTAAGTGTGTATATATTCAAACGGAGAAAATATATTGAAAAAAGATAAAAAACTAATAATTCTAATACATGGATTTACAGGAAATCCATATAATTTCTACTTTATGAAAATTTTTTTTGAAGATGAAGGCTATGAAGTTTGGACACCTCTATTGCTTGGACACGATAGTGAAGAAATGTTCAATAAATATATCGCAATTGAATGGTATGAAGATATAAAAAAGAGAATTTATAAAAAGATAAATGAAACTAATTATGATAAAATAATACTTGCGGGGCTTTCTATGGGAGGAGCATTTGCAATAAGACTAACTATAGAAATCAATAAATTTGATGCTCTTGTTTTATTGGCAACACCTAAAAGTTTAAAACTAAAAAATAAACTACTACTTGGTATTTTAGGATATAATTTATTAAGTAAAATTAAACCTCAACTTAGAAAAAAAGATAGTGATATAAGTAAAGAATTACAAAGAAAAATAAATAAAAATTTTGATTTTATTTCAATTAGATCAGTATTTGGTTTATCATATTTTTTAAAAGAAAATAAAAAGTTTATCTCTCAAATTAAAATTCCTACAATCGTAATTCACTCTAAAAAAGACCACACTATTCCATTTAAACAAGGGAAATACATATATAATAAAATATCATCTAAAAGTAAGAAGTGGTTACTTTTAAGAAAATCTTATCACATTCTTCCATTAGATGTAGAAAAGGATTATGTTTTTAGTAAAATAAATGATTTTTTAAATAAAATACTATAATTATTTAACTGTTTTTTCAATACATGCGTAAGCAGAGTGATTATGTATTGATTCAAAATTTTCAACTTGAACTCTAAACCAAGTAATATTATCTAGCTCCATAACTCTTTGAGCCGCAGTTCTTACTATATCTTCAGCAAAACCAGGATTTTCATAAGCATGTTCAGTAACATGTTTTTCATCAACTCTTTTTAATAAAGAATACAGCTCACATGAACCTGATTTTTCTGCGACATCAATTAAATCCTCTAGCCATAAAAAATTAGTATATTTAGCTTCAATTGTTAAAATAGAGCGTTGATTATGAGCTCCATATTTAGAGATTTCCTTTGAACAAGGGCAAAGAGAGGTTATAGGAACTTCTACTTTTAAAATAAACTCTCCTTTATCTTTTTTACAATTACCAATAAAAGAACATTGATAATTCATTATCCCTTTTATTTTACTTATTGGGGCTTCTTTTTCTATAAAATATGGGAATGTTAATTCCATATAAGATTCTTCACTTTCTAACCTTTCTTGCATAACTTTAAGAACTTCTACCATATTTCCCATAGTGATTTTTTCATGAAACTCATTTAAAACTTGCAAAAAACGGGACATGTGTGTTCCTTTACTGTTATGAGGCAAGTTTACAAACATTGATACATCTGCAACAGTGCGTTGTTTATTATTTTTTTTATCCAAAACGGTAATTGGATATTTTAAAGATTTTATTCCTACTTTATTTATAGCTAAATGTCTATTATCTTCATACTTTTGAACATCTTCCATTATTATTACCTCGTAAAATTAATTAATTTCAATCTTAATTAAAAGATTAGCTTACAAAATAGCAATTATTTATGAAAAATCAAGTTATTTATATAATCAGGAGGATTTTTAAGCTTAAAATCTTAAAAATTGAAAAATCAACTAATTTACTTTGTAAATGGATTTAATTTTTTAGTAATTGCAATCTTCATCGTGACATAATGACATATCATTACTGCTTCTAGGCATAATAACATAAGATGCATCATCAGATTTATCACCAGTTGTACAAATACCACCAGTGAGTTCATTAGTATTTTCACCATTTTCTAATGATAAACAAGTTTCAGCTCCATTACAATCAGTATTTTCGTTACAAGCGTCTTTACTTGCAGGAGAATTGTGTTCATATTTTAATACACCAGATAAAGTTCTTAAGGTTGTTTCATAATAATGACATTTACCTGCTCCACTATCATGACCTCTCACCATAATATGTTGACAATTATTATCACTAGTACAGTCATATTCAGGCAATACAACAGGAGCACACTCACATATTTTACATAAAATAGGATTATAGTAATAAGCACAATTATCTTCATCATTCAGAAAATCATCACCGTCTATATCCGGGTCACATTTATCGCCAATGTTATCACCATCAAAATCTGATTGAACAGGATTAAATACATTTGGACAATTATCAGAAACATCTTTTACACCATCCCAATCTTTATCACTAGTATAATCACATGCGTTACCCCAGTTTCCACTTCTTGGAGGAGGCATAGTTGCATTATATAATTTTTTACTATCTACAACACAATCATCATTAATATCTAAATGATAACCACTATCACATGAACACTCTGCTACCCCCTGAATAACATTACAAATACTTTTATGACTTTCAGGACAAGTATTTGTTTCACATACTTCATCTATAATGCAACTATTTGCCACTCCATGGTAACCGCTATCACATGAACATTCTACTATTCCTCCAACAATATTACAAACAGTTTTATGCTCTTCTGTGCAACTATCGTCTTCGCAAACTTCATCTATAACACATTCATTGTTTGCAAAATGGAAACCAGTATTGCATTCATCACAGTTGGCACCACGATAGCCTTCATTGCAAGACCAATCACAACCAGTTATAGCATTCCAAGTACCGTCTTGATTTCTTGTAATAGTTCCATCACCATCTCCATTTAAACTTGCATTTGCAGGAATACTAGAAACATCACATGGTTTATCATAAGCTTGATCTAAATTTTCAACAGTTGGACAATTATCGTCTTCATTAACCCAACCGTCACCATCTAAATCATTATCACAAGCATCACCTTTATTATCATGATCCATGTCTTCCTGATTTGGATTATAATCTAATATACAGTTATCAACACTATCTTTAACACCATCATTATCTTGGTCATCAGTAGCTTGACAAGTATCCCCCACACCATTTTTATCTGTATCCTCTTGTATTAATTTAAACCCTCTTTTACAGTATTTATTACAAGAAGTCCATGATTCCTTATTACAAGCATTATTTATACATTGTCCAGTACCTTTATTTAAAGAATAATCATTTGTTAATTCTTTATCAATATAGAACTCTTCATCATAAGAATCTTTTAGTGTAGTTCTAAAATTATTAGAAGAAGCTGCATTTTCTATTACAGTATATGGTTTATTATCAACAGCGTTTATCAATAATGATTCAAAACCTTCAGCTTTATTAGATTTATTTTTAAGTATTTGAGCAACTCTTATATCATAGTAATAAGGATCAAAAGGCTCTAGTTTTCTACAAACATTATCTTCCAGATTACAATATTCATCACTTTTACAAACACTGCAATATTTCTCTTCATCTCCACTTCCACAAGGATAATGAGAATTTTCTTCATCACAATAAACATTCATTCTATGAAAATAATCTTTTAAACTAATCGCCCTTGACATCCCGTAGTGATTTATGTATTCAACTGAAGTTATTATTTCATCGCCAGGTTTATAATCCTTATAGCTTTCATATTCGTCTTTACGAATAATTACATATATTCCTCTATATAAATAGGTACTTAAAGGACATAAGTCAATATTACTATCTGAATTTTGTTCACAACTTATAACTTCTCCATCATTATTATAAGTACAATTACAACCTCTAAAATAACCACCATCAACTTTGGGTGTTTGGGCATACAAATAAAACCCCAAACTTTTATTTATAGTATCATTATAAACGGCTAAAATTCTACCAGTAATACTATCTTTATATTTAGATGTTTTTATAGTGGTTTTATTATACCCATGAAACTCTCTTATTTTATTAACTTCAGCTTGAACACAGTGCCCAGAAGCTTCTCCATCTTTTATTTCACATAAAGTAGAACCAGTTGCAGAATCTTCTATATTGGCAAAACAATCACTACTTCTATAACATGTTTTATATTCACAAACATGAGTTGTATTATTACATTGTTTATCATAACTACAATCTGTATTTTGATTACAAGTACCATACACTAAAGAGCAACCAGACTCTAAACAAACTTCCCAAGGATTACAATTACCACATGAATTAGAAAAGTTTTCACATTGATGAGAAACAGAACTACATAAAGAATATGCACCACAGTAATCATCTAAACTACAGTTAAAATTTGTTTCATCTGCAATACACATTCCATCCTTACAAATTTCCCAAGGTTGACATTCTACAAAACATTCATATTCATTTTTAACACAATCATGAAGCGAGGTATCACAAACTCTATCATCAGGACAATCACCATTATTATTACAAGCATTTGTATCTAAAACACATTTCCAATTAGGGTCACAATGTTCCCAGTTATCACAGTCATCATCATCTTGACATGGTTTAGCAATTTCTTCTGATATACAATCATGAGTTTCAGGGTCGCAAGTCATATTTCTTGGACAATCAGCTTTTACATTACATTTATCACTCATAAGCTCACAAGAATTAGTTTCAACAGAACAAACTTCCCAAGAATCACATTCTGGAGTACAGCTGGAATTAACTTCAACACAGTTATGAGTATTTAAATCACAAGAAATTGAAGTTGTTTCATCAGTTGAGTTGCAACCATAATTTTCATATGGATTTTCACCTATATAAACCTGATCAGAACACCGTCCATCAGCTAACAAACATTTTTTGGCTTGATGAATGTGGTTATCATTTTCATCATAATATGAGTAAACTTTACATTCTTCCCATTCATTACAAGGAGAATCACAGGCAAGCTTACAAGTATGAGTTTCTGTACTGCATTTTTTGCCACTTTCACAATTCAAATCACTCTCACATAATCCCTCAGTTAGTACACATTGACCATCATTACATTCTTGGTAATCAGCACATATAGGATTACATATTCTTTCACAACTATGCTCGGAATTACAAACTTGATTTTCTAAACAATCAGTAGTATTTCCACATCTGTTATCATCATTAACACACTCTCCTCTATCGTTACAGGATTCCCATGATTCACATACAGGATTACAAACAGCTACACATTCATGAGATAAAGGGTCACATGTTTTTACTCCATCACAATCAGAACTTGAATCACAATGATCTTCTTTAGGAATACAGACATGACTACTTGAACAGTATTGCCATACTAAGCAATCATCATTATCAAAACATCCATTTGGCTGATCATTTACACAATTATGATTTTCATTACATCTTTCATTATTGTTACATTGAGAATTATTCTCACAAAAGCCAGCATTTAGCTGACATTGCTCTGCTACACATCGTTCCCAGTCTTTACAATCTGGATTACAAACACTTCCATTTGGATTAGATTTACATGAATGACTACTTACATCACAATATTTATTGGACGGACAATCTCCTCCATCATTACAACGATTAGAATTAACTAAACAATTATTACCACTACATATTTCCCATGCTTGGCAACTAACATTACAATTATTACTTTCGCATAGGTGACTTATTGCATCACAACTTTCATTATTTTCACAATCATTATCATCGATACATCTATCATCTCTTGATTGACAATTATTACTAGAACATATTTCCCAAGGATTGCAAATAGGATTGCAACCCGATGGGTCTGGATCTTGACATTCTTTATTTTTACAAACTTGCCCTCCACGACAATCACTTACATTAGTACAAGTTCCTTCTATATTTTTACAAATATCACCTTCTGCACAATATTCCCATGATTTACAATCAGGAATGCAACTGTTTGATGGTTCTAATTTACAAGTATGACTCAATCTTGAACAATATTTACCATCTCCACAATCATTATTCCTTAAACATCTTCCATTAGCTAATTCACATTGGTTAGTAATATTACATACTTCCCATGGTTTACAAAAAGGATCACACGAATCTGAAGGATCCTCTTCACATGTATGAGTATCTAAATTACATGTAGCACTATATCCATAAGTTGTTCCACAATCTTCACTTCCATCACAATACTCTATTTCTCCACAAGTATGATTTCTAGCATCACAAAATAATCCAGTTGCGCAATCAGAACTATCAGAACACCTATCTTCATTACTTGAGCAAGTTCCATCATTATTACAAGTTTCCCAATCTTTACAAGAGGGAGTACAATTAGTATATTCACATAAATGACTTACTGAATTACACATTTTTCCATCTATACAATCATTATTTGAATCACATCTACCTGTTCTTACTTTACAATTGTTATTTGAACATACTTCCCAAGGATCACACAAAGGACTACATCCATTCGGGTCAGGCTCTTGGCATTCGTTATTATTGCAAACATCAGTTCCTGAACATTCACTAGTAGTAGAACAAGTTCCTTCTATTTTTTTACAAATATTACCCTCTGCACAATACTCTAAATCACTACAAGCAGGAGCACAATCATTTGAAGGTTCATCCTTACAAGTATGAGTTAGCCTTGAACAATATTTACCATTTCCACATTCTGCATTAGTAGAACATCTTCCGTCAGCCAATTCACATTGATTATTTATATTACACTCTTCATAAGGTTTACAAAATGGATCGCAATCACTTGATGGATCTTCTTTACAAACATGAGTAGTTAAATCACATGTGGCACTAAATCCGTATGTTGTTCCACAATCATCATCAGCATCACAAAAACCATCATTTACAGAACACTCTCCATTATCTTCACAAGTTCCCCAAGTATCACAATTTTCTGTACAATTATTTTCACATTTATGAGAACTTAAATCACATTTTTTACCATTTTTACAAGTTGAATCACTAGTGCAATAATCATCATTATTTAAAATACAAGTTTTTCCATCAGGAGAACATTCCTCCCAATATTCACATTCTACTTCACATTCAGTTTCACATTTATGAGTCGCAAAATCACAAACAGAATCACCTAAGCAATCTTCAACTAAATTACAAGACCCCTGTGCTAGTTTACATCGACCATCTTCACAGTATTCCCATGAATTACAATCATTATCTGTTTCACAAGCAGTATTATTTAGAGGTACACATTTATGTTCGGAATTACACTTTTCACCATTTGCACAATCAATATTTTCTGAACAATAGCCAACAGCAGCAACACAGTTATCATGTCTATCACATGTTTGCCATAATTCGCATATTGGAGCACAAACACCAGGGTCCTTCTTACAAGTATGAGTATCGGGGTTACAAGTAAAACTAGTCGCTGTATTTCTTTCACAGCCTACTTTAGGATCACACCTTCCACTTGCAGTCACACAGGTTCCATCTTCATCACATGTTTGCCAGCCTTCACATTTAGGATTACAATTATCATATTCACATTTATGTTTATTATTACAAACTTGACCACTTTTGCAATCTGTAGCATCATTACAAAAATATCTGTCCTTGTCTGCCTTACAAACTTTATCTTCTGTACATATTTCCCATGAATTACACTCAGGTTGACAATTATATGTACATTTATGAGTTCTTGAGTCACATATAGGCTTATCTTCTCCACAATCGTTATAAGTATTACAATATTCTTCTAGGGCAACACATTTATTGTTTAAATCACATCGCTCCCATGATTCACAACCAGGATTACAACTTCCTAAACACCAATTTGTTTTCGTATCACAAGCCTGAGGATATTCACAATCTTGTTGAGCTTCACATCGACCTTCTTTAGGTAAACAACTTGATGTAACTTCCCCATAATCATCTTCAACAGAATTACATTGTTCCCAATCTTTACATTTTGGCTCACAATTTCCTATAGGTGTAACCGTATTACATGATTGAAAGTACAACAAGAAAAGCAGTATAAATGAAAAAAATAATTTCGCCATTAGAACCCCCTAAAGATATCTACATACATAGTTTTATACTAATATAAAAATATTATTTTCGCAAGTAAAATAGTCTTAATGTCTATATTATCAACAAATTAAATATACTTAGATTAACAGTGAATACAATTTCAACACTATTCTATATGTATTTATTTTTATAATTTTTATTTTTTATAGGCTTCAATTATTGATATATCAATAATTTTATCCATTATTGGAGTTTGAGAAATATCCTTAAAGTTAACTTCATCTAAAAGTTTAAAATAATTACCATTTAACCCATCTTCAACAAAAAATGGATTCGGGACATATTTAAATAACTCAATATATTTTTTTAAACCAGTTTGATTAGAAACATCAACAATTATAAGTTTGCCTCCAGGTTTTAAAACTCTATATAATTCTTTTAAAGCATAAGGTTTTATCGTTTTAGGAATATAACTAAATAAAAAAATCGCTACAATTTTATCAAAATAATTATCATCATAAGGAATATTCTCAGCCAAGGCCTCTTCTAATTTTATATTAAGACTTTCATCCTCCAATTTCCTTTTAGCAATCCTTAACATTTCTTTAGAACCGTCAATATCATAAATATCAAGTGTTGGATTTTCATTTTTTAGAAAAATTGAAAACGATGATGTACCAGAACCAATATCTAAAACTTTTTCATAATCCTTAGGAGCTAAATATGATTCTACTTTTTTAAAGAAGTCTTTATTTATTTTAAAAATATTTTTCATAACAAAATCATATAAATTTATATTAAAATAATCATTAATTAGAACTGCCCCAAGCTTATTCTCAAATTTTTTCTGTAAAAACCAAGTCATGTTACTCCTTTATATAATCTATACCATATCTTTTATACTCTTTTATTAATTGTTTTTGCAAGATTTTATTTGGATTTAAATTATAACTATTCTGCAAGTAAAACAATCCCTTTCTATTATTTTTTATTTTTGATAAAACCCAACCATTCAAATAGCTTAAATAACTATCTTTAATAACTATACTATGGTATCTTTTCATCAAGCCTAACATTTTGTCATATTCTCTAGTTTTAAAGTAAATTTCAATTCTTAAAATATCGATATCATCGCTTATATTTTCTAAATCTTCTATTATTTTTAATGACTTTTCATATTTTCTTCTTAAAATTAGTAATTTAATGCTATAAAAAATATCAAATTCATCATTTTTAATATATTTTTTTCTTATATTCAAATATTTTCTCATTGCTAAATATTTTTTATTTTCATAATAATAAATAACTATCTTATTTAAAACACTTATATCCATCTTTAGTTTTAGAGATTTTTTTAATAGTTTTAGTTTATTTTTATTTTTAGTTAAAGCTTTAGTATAGTAATATAATTCCTTTTTTTCTATTAATTTATTTACTCCTATTTCATAATCCTTTAAGATAAAAAATAGTAATTTATTAATTACTGATATATCTAAAGAAACATTATCATATATGTAATTAAAAATAATTTTTTCAATATCATTAAAACCAAGTATCATTTCATTATAAGGAGATAAAATTATTTTTTCTTTTATTGAAAAACTTAAAATATTTGTTCTTTGTTTCGTATACAAAAAAACCTGTATAAATAATTTTACAAATTCTATATTATTATTTAGTTTTTCATCATATTCAAATATTTTTTTATTATATAGCTCTAAAACATAAGCATTCAACTTATCATAATTATCATCTTCACTTGATATCCTATACAATATTTTTAAATATATAAAAATTATATCAACATTAAATCTAAAGTTTTCAATCACAGATAATGCTTTTTTATTATCAATTGCAACTTCAGAATAATACTTTGCAATCCAATAATTTGCCTTATAGCTGTTCTTTCGGACAATTTTATAAGAATCCAAGTCTAAATACGATTTAAATGCTAAAAAAAACTTAGATCTAAACATTATTTCCAAAAACAACTCATAAGTACCATCAAGTGTTATATTATTTTTTACAGATTTCATTATATATTTTCTTGCAAGTTTTAAATTGTTTAATTTTAAATAACAATCTGCTTTTAAAGTATTAATCAAACCAGCTTTTAATGTAAAAAAAATAGATTTATCATTAATTTCATTTAAAAGATTTATTGCTTCTTGATATTGTTTAAATTCCATTAAAGTTGTTGAAAGTAGAAATAATGTATAATCATTATTTTTATCATTCTCTTTCAAACTATTTATAATTTCATAAACAGAAAAGATATTATTCATGGTGAGTAATTTCTTAACTATATATCGAATAATAGAAATTTCTCTATATTCTAAATATATATTTTGAAAACCTTTAATATACTTAAGGCTATTTTCTGTATTAAAAAAGTTATCATCATGTTTAATTATATTTTTTATTTTTTTAAATAATGAATAATCCGTTACATACATCTTGTAATCATTTGAATCTTCTTCTATGCTTATTAAAAGCCTCTCTCCTATATCTTTTAAAACATCAGAAATCATCACTTTATAAGTTTTTTCAAATAAATTTTCGCTTAAAATATAATTTCTAGTTATTTTTAGTTCTTTATTAATTCCAGTATAAATATGAGAAGTTATTAAATAACTATTTTTCTTTTTTAAAAGATCTATAAATAAGATATAATCAATAGTTTTATCATTATAAATTTCCAACAAATCATCTATGGAATATTTAGCATACAAATCTTCAGAAACAATACTTCCATTTTTGGTAATCAATTTTACAATACTTGAAGAGATGTAAATAGTTGTTTCCAATGATAAATGAATAAAAAGCGATAAAGTTTTAGCAAAATAAATATCTTCTTCTACTAAAGATTTTGTTTGAATAGGGAAAATTGCAATTTTTTTTAAAATCATCCTACTTTTTATAATCTAATGGGTCTTTTACCAAAAGATTAATTTCATATTCGCTTCCTAATTTACAATTATAACAAAAGTCAATGTATTCGCCAAATCTATTATCTTTTATTATAGACTTTATAATATCTAAAATTGTTTTATTTATACCAAATGTATCTTTATAATACTTAATATGCTCAAAAGATGCATTCCTAGCAGTTTTAAGACACGCTTTATCACAAATATCAATAGGTTTATCCAATTGAACTTTTAATGGAGCATTTGTAATCATATATGACATCAATAGCCTTGGACCATTTTTAACAGTTATAGGAAAACCATTTGGTGCAATATCTCCTAAATGAGAAGCTTTAAATATTTCATTCTTATCAAAATTTTTAAATAAAAACTCATTATTTAAATCTTCAGGAATTCCCCAGTATCCATATTTAGATAATGCATGTAAAAGTAAGTTGTCCGTTTTATCCTTTTCTAACTTTAGTGATTTGAAATAATTGTTAATATCATTAACAGAAAATTTAAATATAGATTTTGGAATAGGTATATAATAAACAATTATGGATTTAGCTTCTTTTGTAAAAAAGTTTTCTTTTTTTAATAATTCAGAAATTTTTATTGGCAATTTTTTAATTAGCTTATTATCAGTTTCCTCTATTTTTTCCAATAAAGTCTTTTTTATAAAAGCAGTATTAAAAGCAGTATAACTAATCTCTAATAAGTTACTTGGATTTGCCAATTTATTAATCTCTTGAATTAAATGATGCATTCCAACAGGTTTATGCTTTTTGGTGGAAAACTCTTTTAAATCTCCAAGCATTTTATCTTTCCAATTATCAACAACATGCAAGTCTTCCATTTGAAGCCCCCTTAAATTATTAGAAAAATTTTAATTGTGTTATTTTTTATCTGATTTTTCTTCTTTTTTCACAGCTTTTTTAGTTTCAGCCTTCTTTTCAGCCTTCTTTTCTACTTTTTTAGTTTCTTTTTTAGGTTTTTTAATAGTTTGAGTTATTGCAGTCTTTGAGCCTTTATTTGCATACTTTGCAGCTAAAGAAGACTTCTCTTTAGATGTGGACTTAACTAAAATAATTGAAAGACCAATAAAAGCGATTGCAAGATATGCTGTTAATTTATTTAAAAAAGAGCCTGCACCAGCACCACCAAATACGGAACCTGTCGATGAGCCTCCATTTCCTCCACCAATAGACCCCATTCCACCGGCACCTGATTGAAGAAGTATGACTATAGTCATAACAATTGCAATTATTACATATAAAACTAATAAAAATGTATACATTACTACATCCTCCTAACATAAGAACAGTTTTATACCATAAATTATTAATATTTTCAATATTTTATTTTTTTTAATTACCATAATCTTGTAATTACTCATATTTAAACTATAATTATAAGAAATATTTATTCGTACAGGAGTTCATATTATCAATTACTTTTAAAATAAAATTTTGCAGAAAGAAGATTTACGGTGTATAGTATTTAGTGGAGCTTGGATTGAATCAGGAAATAAAATGAACAAAAAACAAAAAAAAGCATTGTTTGTAATCAAAGAAAATGGAGGTAATATTACACTTCCAGTATTCGCTACCCAAATGAATGCCGGATACCAAGAAGCATCCTATCTATTAAAATCCATAATAAAAAAATATAACTGCAATTTTCTGGTTACTGAAAATGGAGAATTAATTTATGATTTTGGCAAAAACATAAATATAAAGATATCATTATTGGAACAATTTAAAAACATAATAGGCTTGCTTTCAATGGTTATAACTGAATTATCTTTTGGATTAATGTACATAACACTAAGATGGACAATCTGGCTACCTATTTATATTACAGGAAAGTTAATAAAAAAAGACATATCAGATTCAGATAAAATTACCAATATCACTTTAAACGAAATGATAAATACAATACGACCACAAAACCCAAGAATAACAAACTTCAAAATCCCCGAGGAAAAAGAACTTAAAAATTTTTCCTGCTACTCAAGAATAAAAGCAGAATTTCTTCAAAAGTGGCACATAAATACTTATAAAAAAAACAGAGAAAAGGCTTTTATGAGATATGTAGAAAGTGTAGACGGTATTGTTGCACCTATTGAGTGGGCTATTTTATTTAATACAGGTTTACAGGAAGCAGAAAAGTCTATTACCGACTTATATATCAAATATGAATCTGATATTAGAGTATCAGAATCTGGAGAATTGTTTTTTGATTTCTCTGCAGAACTTGGAAAACATAAAAAAACTCCGCCTATTCCTGAATTTTATAAAATAGCATTTTTAAAAGCTCTAATTCCTTCAAAAGAAAAAAATCTAATTTATTTCTCTGTTTTAACCATTTTATTTTTAGTTAGTTACACAAGCACAGCCCTTATTATTATTTCACTTTTTTCAGATGTACCATCTGTTTCGGCTTGCCTTGACTCAAATACATCAATATTCATTATATCAATCCTACCTGGTTTAATAATAATGATGATTAACTGGCCTGCCTATACCTATCCTATGTTTGGAGTCCTTAGCTTAATGCTGATTGCAGGGTCACTATTACTCTTGCTAGAAATCATATTAAAATTAACAGGAAATACAGAAATTATGGTAAGTATAACAAATTCGCAATTAATGAAAGAAATAAATAAAAATCATGTAATACCATTAATAATTTTTTCTTCACTATGGCTACTAGGTTCCTTATTAGCCTTTCCTACAGTTCTAATTTCCACTATATTACGAATAATATTTATGAAAAAAAATAATTATCTCTTCAAAATGGCCCTTCATTCCTATTTAGTAAAAGACAGTGATAAATCAATACCAATAACTCCTTTTGAGGTAGCTGAATTTCTGAATCATTATACCTCATACAAAGTACCAATACCATCAAATAAAAGTTTTATTCATATTTTAGATGAATTTAAGGCAGAACTAAGAGATGATAAATTTATTTTTTCCATTGTAAATGCCCAAATAACTGCAATTTTAACAGAAAAACCACTACATAAAATTTCTAAAAATCTGGTATATTCGTCAAATGATGATGATTTATAAATTTTTACTAGATTAATTTATAAAAACAATCTATATATTATACATGAAAGGTAGTTTATTAAAAAAAATTAATAAGAAAAAAATTTTGTTTCCTATTTGGTTCCAAGTTAAGGTAAATTTATTTTATTCTTTTGAATATCAAATTGATTTTACAGAAAATGGAGCAAGAAGAAGCTTTGATACCTATAAATTTTTAAAAATAAGTAGAAAACTTAGAAAAGATAAATTAATAAAATTTAGACATTTAATTAAACCTCAACCTCTAAATGATAGGGATATTTTACTGGCACATACTAAAGAATACCTTGAGTGGGTAAAAAAACCACTTAATTTACAACAAATATTAAATACAGACTACTTAACTGAATTTGATGAAGATATATTTAATATTTTTAGATATATTGCTGGTGGAACTTATGAGGGAGCAGTCTTAGCACTTGAAAACAGAAAGCCTTCTTTTAATCTTTCGGGTGGATTTCATCATGCAAGAGCAAATAGAGGTGAAGGATTTTGCCCTATTAATGATGTTGCAATTGCAATAAAAAAACTCAAAACTGAAAATAAAATAAAAAAAGCTTTAGTTATAGATTTAGATTATCATCAGGGAAATGGAACAAGAAATATATTTCTTTACGACGAAAATGTTTTTACATTTTCAATTCATGCAACTCAATGGTGTGATATTGAAGCGAAATCAGCTCTTGATGTTAATATTGAGACCAATATATCAAATATTGATTATATTAAATTACTAAAAAAGAATTTGGAGATAATAAAAAAGAAATTTACCCCAGATATAATCTTTTATCTAGCAGGAAGTGATACATTTATAGGTGATGCCTTATGTGATATGAGTTTAAACCTTGAAACATTATTAAAAAGAGATTTAATTGTTTGCAACTTTTCAAAAACCTTAAATGTTCCGATTGTTACATTACCCGCAGGAGGTTATGGTGCTAAATCTTGGCAAGTATATTACAACTTTATTAAATACTGCTTACTTTATAGATAAAATTATTGATAAGCAATTATTAATAAGAAAAAAATTTAATAAAAAAAGAAAAGCTTTATCTCCATATAGTTTAATGTATGAACCTAACATAGATAATTTTGATAACGACTTTAATTTATTTGAAAACAATAATAGATTTTTAAATTTTTACTCAACATACGGAATTAACTTAGCATTAAAAGAATATGGAATAAAAAAGATACTTAAAAAACAAGGTTTTGAAAATATACTTTATAAAATAAATAAAAATGACTACACTCATACACTTAGTATCTATAATGAAGAAATAAATTCAGACCATTTAATATCACAACTAGTTATAACTTTAGATACTAATATATGTTTTTCATATAAAAACTGTAAATCAATGACTATTGAGTGGTTAAATTTACAAGACTACAGAAAAGTTTTCACAAAGGAAAGAATGAAGCTTCCAGGTCAAAGGTTTCCAGGTTTAGGTTTCGGATTATTAGCATTTGAACTAATAATACAAATAGCAAGAAGGCTTAATGTTAGATATTTAGTTAATACCCCAAATCATTTTCATAACGCATATATTTATTCTAATTACTTTTCTTTTAGAAATCCAAACAATAAAGCATGTATTGATATATTAATTTCAGAATTTGAAGGATTATCTCTAGCCTCTTTATCATGGTTAATATATAACGAAACACTAATAGAAACAAACAATAAGAAAACTTTTAAATGGACTCCTGATATTATGATTATGCCTGTTTATAGATATAAAGATTTTAACAACTATTTTAAAACAAAAGAATATCAAGATAGGTACAAGCTATTTTTATCAAGTCATAGTTATAAAATAGACAGCAAAAAGTTTTATAAAAATAAAGATAAATTTCCTAAAATGATACTTAAAGATATAGAAGAGTACAAAAAAAGAGAAACTCTCAGATTTATTTAAAAATCAGTAAAATAATACCATACGCCTGGACTAACTCTTACATTATCCTTTTCCTGTTTCTTTAAAAAATCATTAACCTCTTCTTTTTTTAATAAAAAAACTTCTATATTTTCACTGAGTTCAAGTTCCTGAATAGGATTTAAGTTTTCTTTTAGTGTTTCGTCAACCTCCATTGTTACAACCTGAAATGTTGCATCAGTCATTGCCGGATTCATGTCTAAAATAGAACTTACCTTTATTATTTTTCCCGAGGTAAATCCTGTTTCTTCCTTTAACTCCCTAATTGCATCTTTTGTCACATCAGAATCTTCAACAAGACCAGCCGGAAATCCAATTACAAAATGGCCAACAGCGGCTCTATATTCCCTTATAATGATAAATCTATTTGAGGGTACTAATTTTGCTATGATAACAACAGCATGTCTTAAATTTTTTCTTCTTACGAAATCCCAACCATAAGTTTTACCATTTTCATGCTTCCAATTTGCTTTTAAAAGTTGCAACCAGTCACTTTCATATAATAATGTTTCTGATATTTTTTTCATAAATAATTCCTAATAAATCATACTAATAGATACAAGTATATAACTTTAGAACATAAAATTCCATTTTTAAATTATAAGTTGAAAAGATTAAAAGCTAATTCTTGCTAATTTTTTCATTTTTTTATATTTCCTACAGAGTATTCCTAGTAACTTCATGTTCTGACTTATCTTCTATTATTTCAACAGCAGGAGAAGGTGTTGTTGGAGAAGGTGAAATTACACTCTTTATCAAGTGTGAGTAACAACAGGATAAAATAATTACTAAATAGCCCCTGCAATAGTTGGGCAACTATGCCCGGATGCTTTAACAATATCTAAATAACTAAACTCAATTAAACCATTCTCAAAAGTTCCTAATAAATCTGAAAGACCATCTTGGAGCTTGATTGTTTCTATTTTTCTAAAAAATTCTGGATATATCATATAAATACCTCTCCTAATGATAACCATGTGAAAAAGTATCACCATAAAGTAAACATAACCTTATTAATTAAATTTCGCAAGAAAATAATAAGTTAAGAGTTTTCCTGTCCCAAAAATTGAGCGACAATTTTGAGATTTTAGCTCAAAATTCAATAAAAAATAAATTTTACTATCATAAAATTATATTTTTAATTTTTATTTATACTTCTAAGTAAATATTATTTGACAATTTCCCTTGAAAAGTCTTAAAATATGTCTTGAAATATTTTTTGGAGAAAAGATGACCAAAGTAATATCTATCGCAAATCAAAAGGGTGGAGTTGGTAAAACGATAACAGCTATTAATTTATCAAGTTTTTTAACAATATTGAATAAAAAAGTTCTTTTAATTGATATGGACCCTCAAGGCCATAGTGGAATTGGACTTGGAATTGACATTGAAGACGAAGATTATTCAACAACTTACGACTTATTAATAAATAAAGATAAAACCCTAGATGATTGTGTTACAGAAATTGATATTAAAGATAAAACTTTGGATTTAGTCATTTCCAATGTGGAATTAAGCTATGCAGAAAGGGAGTTAGAAAAACTATATCGTTCTCCAATACAAATATTAAAGAAAAAGTTAAAACCTGTAGTTAAATCAAAAGTATATGACTATATAATTATAGATTGTCCTCCATCATTAGGTAATTTAGCAATTAATGCATTTTTATCATCAGACACAATTATTGTCCCTGTTGCAACATCATTTTTTTCATTGCATGGAGTAGAAAAAATTGCAGGTACGCTAAACGAAATTATGGATGAATTAGAAATTGAATTTAATATATTTGGCTTGTTAACTAGGTATAGAAGAAACCAAAATGTTTCTCATGAAGTCCATCAAACAATGAAAGAATACTTTAATAATAATATGTTTAAAACAGTTATAAGAGAAAATATTGATTTGGAAAAGGCTATTGGTGAAGGTTTGCCAATTTGTGAATACAAAAAATCATCAAACGGTTATTTAGATTATAAACGACTAGCTATGGAGATAATGAGTTATGGCAACTAAGAAAAAGAAAGCTAAAAGAGGTAATAAGGTAAAAAAAGGTGGATTTTTTAAAGAAAAAGGGGGCTTATTTAATCAAACTACAGATGAAACAGTTAATCCTACTAAAAAATTTATCAAAAATGTCTCTGATGATGAAAATATCGAATTAACAGAAAGTGGAAAATCTCATTTCGAAACGGTAAAAAAACAAAAATTTATAGAATCAATGGAACCTGCAATATTATTAGATAATTTATTTAATGAATTTGAATTGATAAAAATAAATAACTCTTTATTTCTTGAACTAGAAAATAATGAACAAATTTATGAAGGTGTAAAGTATTACCTAAAAGAAAAAGAAAATATTTGGCTATTTTTTGAAGATAAAGCAATTATGCTTGATTATGCTCTTATGGAGGAGTTAAGTTTTAATTATGAATCAGAAAATATTCTAAAATACTCTCCAACGATAGTAAATAATAAAATATTTTTTATTGCAAATAAAGAAATACACATCTATAACTTAACAGAAGAAACATGGATGCACTACTCTATTTCAGGAGAAACAACATCTTCTGCGATAGTAAATGACGAAAAGATTTTTTTGGTAATTGATTTTACTAAACTCGTTTGTTTAAATGAAAACTTTAAGGAAGAGTGGTCTTTTATTACTGAGGGATATTTATTAAACACTCCAACTATAGACGATTTTTTATACATCACATCTAGTGATGGAATGTTATACAAACTTGATAAAGAAGGTGATATAATTTGGTCTTTTAATTCTAAAAGCTCTCTAGAAACACCTCCAATCTTATTTAAAGATATAGTTGTAATTAATTCAATGGCAGGTAAGTTATTTTTCATATCAAAAGAAGATAAAAGAGAGCTAGCTATTATTGATTTAGGTTTTCACTTACTAAATAAACCAGCAATCAAAAATAATGTTCTTTATGCATTTAACAGAAGATTCATTTATAAAGTGGATTTGGTGAATTATAAAATTCTTGACATACTTATGCTTGAAGAACCTATAGAATCAATTTCTAGCCTAGACGATTATTTGCATATAAAAACTAAAAATTCAAAAAGTCTCATCCTAGATGAAACATTTACAAATATAAATATAACAAATTTTAAATCAAGTAAGTCTCCAATTCAACATGTTAACTTTTTATTATCTATTGATGAAAATTATAGTTTATTAAAAACTGAAATAGTTTAAACACTATAAATTATCTTCTAGAAAACTTAATATTAAGTCATCTAGATTATCTTCACTAGCTTTTTTATTTTTATCAAGAATTGATTTTTGTTTATCTTCTATAAGGTGGGCAGTATGCTTTTTTTTATCTTGTTCAATAATATTTAAATCATCTTTTGAAGAAAGATTCTCTATTTTTTTTATTTTAGATGATTTCATATGCTCAAGCATTTTATCAATTTCTTTATCATACTTAGAGCTCAAAAGACCTTTTAAAACGGATTTATGTTGCTGTTCCATCATGGATTTTACAACATTTCTAAGTTGGGGAGCATTTACAACATTTTTATAAGAATTCTTTACAGAAATAATAATATTACCACCAATAAAAAGATGTGTAATAATATGTGCTATCTCTTCTCCACTATCCTCAGTTTGGACATGGAATACAATATCTTTATATTTTATATTGTGATTAAAACCTGTAATCATTAAATACCCCTAATACTTTTATACTATCAAAAAAGATATATGATATCAAGTTATTTAAAAATTAATTATATTTTTTATTTCTTTAATAAAAGTGGAGTTATTTAATAAAATGTCAATACCCGTGTAATCACTTGTTGAGTCTATCATTGTTTTTAGATTATCATAATTGTAAATGTATAGTTGTTCATTTAAATCTTTAAAGTCTTTTTTAGAATATAAAAACAAGTATTTAGAATTATCACAATATTTATTAAATTCATCTACTGACATTTCATCTGAAAACATCTTAGGTGAAATCATTATAAAAGAGCTATTTACTTGACAATAATTAACTGATGAATACAAAGAAATATTCGCACCCAAACCGTCACCAATGAAAACAATATTTTTAAATTTACTTTCATTACTATTTTGGGCAAAATTTACAATCAACTTTAAATCATCTTTCATTTTAGCAATTGTTGAATAACTAGATGCTTGACTTTTACCAAATCCTCTTAAATCATAGGAAACTATATTATAATTTAGTTCAAGAAAGATATCCATTAAGATATCCCATTCTTCTAAACTACTATCTTCTTTATGAGATAAAACAATAAGTCCTTCATTATTTTTTTTATGGTATAAACGATAGTAAAGATTACTATTATCATTTGTATTTATATATCCCTCTTGAAAGCTATAATCGTTACTTAAACTTAAGGGGTCTACATCATCTTCATTATTATAAGAAGATGTATCATTATAGAGCTCATTATTTATTTCATTACCACTTTGTGAGCAAGAGATAAGCAACATACTTATTATCAAAAAAATCATTATCTTCATAATAACCTCAAATACCTACCTAATTTTATAGTAAAAAAGAAAAAAATCAAGTTATCTTGACAAAAAAAAATATTTAGTTTAATCTAGCATTTGTTTTGTGAGGATTTTACATGAAAACTGTAGTATTTTTAAAATTTAATGAAGAAAGAAAGGATACAATAACAAATCTGTTAAAAGAAACTGATTATAAATTAGTCTTTTTAGATTCAACAGAAGATTTATTTGAAAATATTTTCAATAATGATCAAAAATATATTTCAATATTTATAGCTGATGACATAGAAGAAATAAATGGAATCATTTTAGAGATTAAAACTCATTTAAAACTATCATTAAATGTTATAAAATATAAAAATGAAAATTTAAGTGAACTAGAAATAGATAATTTTATATCAGAAACCGCCACTAAAGAGGAATATCTATCACTACTCAGAGGAGCTAAAAAGATAACAGAACTTTTAGATACTAGTATTGATATAAGTAATAACTTTTACCATTTTGAATTTTTTAAAAGGATAATACATATTGAAATAAAAAGGGCTAAAAGATATGGTATTGAATTAGCTCTCTTGTATTTAACTTTTAATAATGCAGACGAAATAAACAATAACTCAAAAGAACAATTTGAGTCATTATTTAGAGAATTTAACGCAGCCGTTACAACATCAATCAGAGATATTGATATCCCTATTGCTTTTGGAGAAGAGGCTATCCTTTTAATGATGCCACATACAAATAAAGGTGGAGCAAATATTGTGGCAGAAAGAATATATTCTAAATTAACAAAGAATGCCCAATCAATAAATTTTTCAATTTCTATTGTTTCACCTAAAAAAGAAGATTTAAACTTTTCAATAATGATGAAAATGATACATGAAGGTATAGAAGAATCCGTTAAAAAAGGTGGAAAATCTATTATTGTAGAATAAAAATAATTCTCAGTTTAATTCTTAATAAAATATTAAATTAATAAAATCTAATACTGTTATACTAGTATTATCATTATGTTACAACAATATCCCTATTCAAATTTTATCAAGATTTAATATTTTTACTAAATAATAAAAATTACTACTTGACATTTATTATTAAATAGCTATAATAAGTGTGTTGTGTAAAACTAAAGGAGGTTAAACATGGCATGTGATAAACCGCAAAGTGTGGAAGTAACAGAAATAAACAAACAAACTAATTTAACAGAAGTTTCAGAGAATGAAACATTAAACATGGAGGAAAATATGAGTGGAGTATTAGTATTAAAACCAATGCCTGAATTTAAAATGGAAGCTTATAATGCAAAAACTGGACATTATGTAGAAGTAAGTAGCGAACAACATTCAGATAAATGGAGAGTGATTTGTTTTTACCCTGCAGATTTTACTTTTGTTTGTCCAACTGAAATAGCTGCGATGAATGCATCATTAAAAGTTATAGAAGATGAATTAGGATGCGAAGTTTTAGCTATCTCTACTGATACAAAATTTTCTCATAAAAGATTTGTTGAAACTGAGCCTTTATTAAAAGGTTTACAGTTAACTATGGCTGCTGATACAACTGGTGAAGTAGCTCAAAAATTTGGTGTACTAATTGAAGGAGCTGGATTAGCCCTTAGAGGTAGATTTTTAGTTAACCCTGCGGGAATAGTTGTGGCTCAAGAAGTTCAATCTCCTGCTGTTGGTAGAAGCGTTAAAGAATTTATTAGACAGATTAGAGCACATCAAGCTGCTGAAAAAACTGGTGATGTTTATCCTGCTGGTTGGAAACCAGGTAAAACTGTTCTTCCTGTATCAACAGATGCCGAAAAAATGACTGGAAATGTAGGTTCTTATATAACAATTGAAGAAATTATGGCTGATTAACTACTAAAAACTTATTTTTAAGTTATTGTATTATAAAAAAGGGGTATTTCAGTTATTGATGTAATTGATACCCTTTTTTTATTATTTTATGAAGGAAAATATGGATAAATTAACTTCAACGTCTATGCAAGAGCTACTAAAAGCTCAAGGCTTAAAGGCTACCCCACAAAGATTAGCTATACTCAAAGAAATAGCTAAAGAAGGACATATCTCCGTTGATAACATTTATTTAAAAATAAAAAATAATTTTCCATCAATATCCCTTGCAACAATATATAAAAATATTAAGTCGATGAAAGATGCTGAAATCATTTATGAAATAAATACCCAAGATTCAAAGCCAAAGTATGAAATAAAGAAAAAAACTCATGCTCATTTTATATGTCAACTATGTAACTCTGTAGAAGATATGGAAATAAACAAAGATGACTTCAAAAATTATGGTGATATTAATGAAATTGATTTGTATCTATATGGTATTTGTAAAAAGTGTAAGATTTAATTACTCTTTATGGCTTGTTTCAACCAAGCAAAGCTTGTTTTCCACAAAAATTAAAGCTAAAATCTTTAATTTGAAAATATAAAAATAAAAAATAAATATTGATTATAATTCGTTAAATTCATATACTTACTTATAGGTTACAAAGTTGTATCTATACTGCAACTATCAATTATAGAATAATCTGTAGGAGAAAAATGAGTAATATAATTAATGAAACAACAAAACTAGCAGGAAGGTTTTTTATTTTTGGCTTTGAAGAGCCTGAAATTAATGACAGAATTAGACGATTTATAGAATTTGATAAAATTACCGGTTTAATACTTTTTAAAAGAAATATCATATCTCCAGATGGAGTGAAGAAATTAAATGAAAAAATAAAAAAAACTGCATCTTACCCTATTTTAATTGGAATAGATGAAGAAGGAGGTAGAGTATCAAGATTTGATAAAGATGAATTTTCTACTTTACCTAGCATGCAATATTTAGCAAAAAATCACTCTATTGATGAAGCATATCAAATGTCAAAAGATTTAGCAAACAAACTCAAAAACTTAGGCTTTAACTTTAATTTTGCACCAGTTTTAGATATTTTTAGTAATCCTGATAATGAAGTAATAGGTGATAGAGCCTTTGGAATAGATTCGGATACTGTTATAAAATATTCTATCCCTGTAATGAAAGGATTTCAAGATGGAGGTGTATTAACATGTGGAAAACATTTTCCCGGCCATGGAGACACCCTTTTAGACTCACATAAAGCATTACCAAAACTTAAAAATAGCTTGGAGGGATTAAGAAAAAGAGAATTTTTACCTTTTAAAGAAGCAATTAAAGAAGGGATTGATTCAATAATGACCGCTCATATTTTATTTGAAGAATTAGATGATTATCCTGCAACTTTTTCTAAATTATTTCTAAACGATTTACTAAGAACTGAATTAAACTTTAAAAATGTAGTAATATCAGATGACCTAGATATGAATGCAATCAAAAATGAATATGACATTAGAGATGTACTATTTAAAGGAATAGAAGCTGGGGTTGATTTATTTATAGTATCTAAAAATGATGCTGAAATGCAACAAGCCGTACTCGAATCAATAAGACAAATGATTTCAAATGGTGATATATCTATGAATAGATTAATAGAATCTATGCAAAGGATAGATAGAATGATAATGAAAGTTGCTTATTAAGTTGTTACTTTAGCTTCTGGTTTTGAAGAATTATCTTCTTTTGCGTCATCAAAATAACCATTAGATTCTAGTTTTTTCATAGTATAAGAAATAAATTTATAACCAATAAATATAAGTAATGGCCATAAAAACAACATGAAAAAACTTACCCAAACATTAAAATCACTATGGTTTGGATTTTGACCAAACTCATTAATTGGTGTTACTGCAGTTATTATATTTAATAAATTCATTTTATCCCCCTAGTACGCATGCTTGTCTTCAACATCTTCTTTATTAATTGGCTTTCTCATTACATACCAAGTATAACCAACTTCTAGTAATACAAAAGGTATTGCAAAAGATACATAAAACATCGTTCTTAAACCAACTAAACTACCTGAAGCATTTTGAATTGTTAAAGAACTTTGCAAATCAGCATAAGATGGATAAAATGCACTATTTCCATAACCTGCAGTCATAAAAATTGCTAAAACCACAAATAGTACTCCAACATTTGCAATCCAGAAACCGATTCTTTTACCCTGAAATGCTCCTGCAAAGACACCATAAACGAAAGTTACTGCTCCAATTAATAATATAATTAATTTATATGCTCCACCTGCTAATAAGCTATTTAAGTAATGTCCATCAACTAAAGAAACAACTTGAGTTTTAGGGTCAACAAAGTACCCCTTCATTGTTACAAGCATAATTAACATTGCAAGTAAAAAAGGAAGTAATATAAAAAAGTTAATTTTAGCAAGTTTTTGAGCTTTTTCTTTAACCGCTTCATTTGTAATATTATTATTAACCCATAAAGCACCTGTTACTCTAACCAGAAAAAGCAACATTAACCCAAAGATTAAATTAAATAAAGCTCCATGATTAAATGAAATAGCAGCTTCTAAACCTCTTAGATTAATACCATCTTTTGCTACACCCCATGTAAGTTCTCTTGTGATTCCATTTACTGAAAAATTAGAACCAGTAAAAAATGTTCCTACTGCTACACCAAGTAAAATTGTTCCAATAAAACCATTGAAATATAAAAATCCTTGATAAACTTTTTTACCTAAAATATTATCCGGTTTTGTTCTGTACTCATAACCAACAGCCTGAACTACAAAACTAAATAATATTATATACCAAACCCAGTAAGCTCCACCAAAACTTACAGAATAAAATAATGGAAATGCTGCATATAATGCTCCACCAAACATAACAAGAACAGTAAAACCTAATTCCCATTTTCTTCCCAAAGAATTATAAACATACTTTTCCTCTTCTTCATCTTTAGCTAACTGCATTGCCAAGGATTGTCCCCCCTGAACAAACATCATAAATACCAGCATAGCTCCAAGAAGAGAAATAATAAACCACCAATAATGTTGTAATACTGAATGTGTCATATCTATACCTCCTCTTCATGGCTATCTGGACCAAGTTTTATCTGTTTGAGCATCATTTTTAATTCAGCAAAACCAAGTATCACAAATAATGTCAAAAAGATAAAGAATGTTGCTTTAACATTAGTTAAATGTATTGGAGTTGCTGATTTACTTGTAGGAAGTACCCCAAATACTGTCCAAGGTTGACGACCAACCTCTGCCATGGTCCAACCAGTTACTATTCCTATATAAGATAACCAAAGAGTAATAGATGAAATCTTTAAAAATAATTTATTTTCTAATATTTGATTCTTCCTAACTTTAACATACATAAATAAGAAAAATAACATAAAAAATGAACCTATTCCAACCATAATATGGAATGAATAAAAAACAGTACTTATAGGAGGGATAATATCCTTTTCATTTTTTAAGTGTCCATAACCAAAATATTTTGAATGTTTTTCAAATATATCTTTTTGTTTTTTCATTTCACTAGTATTTTTAATTTTTTTAGCAGCATGGTATGCATACATAGCATCTATTGCAACTTTACCTCTTTTCATTAGTTCTTTTGCTGGTAAAATACCATATTTTTTGTTACCATATACTAAATCATTTATGCCTGGAATAAAAGCATTTAAGGAATGCTTACCTAGTAAAGATAGACCTTTTGGAAATGGTATTCCAAAAACTGCTGTTTTATCATTATCTCCAATTTTTATACTTGGATTTAACATTCCCATAACAATTGGAGCACCTTCTTCTCCCTTAAATAAACCCTCTGCTGCAGCCATTTTGGTAGGTTGCATATTTGTTACAGTTGCTGCCTGCATATCCCCAACTAAAAACAGAAAATAAGCATTCAATAGAGCAAATGTAATACCTACAGCAATAGATCTTTTTGCAAATGTAATATGCCTTTTCCTTAAAAGATAATAAGCAGAAATTGTAATCATAAAAGTAGCACTAAGCATATAAGCTGATGACATTTGATGCAAAAATGTATCAATTGCCTTAGGTTGAAGAGCAATTCTTGAAAAATCTACCATTTCGGCTCTTGCTGTTTCAATATTTAACTTATAACCAGATGGGTGTTGCATAAAAGAATTAGCTACAATAATCCAAAGTCCAGAAAGGTTAGTTCCTATTGCAAACATCCAAGTTGAAAATAAATGAAATCTCTTACCAACTCTTTTCCAACCAAATAATGAAACAACACCAAAAGAGGCTTCCATAAAGAATGCAAAAATCCCTTCAATAGCTAAAGGAGCACCAAAAACATCTCCCATAACCCATGAGTAATTAGACCAATTTGTTCCAAATTCAAATTCATGAATAATACCTGTTGCAATACCAATTGCAACATTAATAGCTAATAGTTTTTGCCAAAACTTAGTTGTGGCTTTCCACTCTTTTTTACCTGTTTTATAATACATTGTTTGCATTATCGCAACAAGAACAGACATACCTAATGTAATAGGCACAAATAAAAAGTGAAAAATAATTGTCATTGCAAATTGTGCTCTTGCCCAATTTACCACGCCACTTACATTGGCTACTGCATCAGTAGCAACAGTAGCAAGAAAATGTTCCATAAAAACCTCCTGAAAAATATATAAAACTATATGAATAACTCTTAATGTTTACTATTCGGTTTATTGGTACTTTTTATTGAATTATTTGTTAACTGTTTAATCATGAAATCTTTTTGGGAATCTTCTGTCTTAAAATTATTTTTGAAAAAATTTGGAAAAAAAATAGGTTTTATAACTGCAACTAAAAAAATAATTTTTAATGATGCGATTAAAAACAATTTTTGCCACATAGTCATTTTTTGCTTTTTTTTAAATAATTTCATTATATTCCTTTATTTTCCAAACATCTTTTCAAGAAAATCACTTTTTTTACCTAATTCATAAGCTTTGTAAAAACAATCATTTGCTTTAGTCTCATCTTTATACACATCTTTATATAGTAAACCTAAACTATAGTATGGGTCCGCATAATTTACATCAATAGATATTGCCATATTATACGAAGAAATAGCATCATCATAATTATTCAAATAAAGGTCTTCCAGATACCCTTTGTAATACCATGCAGGTGCATAATTATCCCTTAACTTAATATATTCATTAAATAATCGGTAAGAATCTTCATATTTTTTTTCTATCATATTAATATAAGCATAATTATAAACAACACCTTTATGATTTGGATTTAATTCATATCCTTTTTTATAATATTTTATTGCTAAAGAAATATTTTTTTTGAATGTTTCATATAAAAACCCTGCATTATTATATGCATCTGTATAATTAGGATTAAACTTTAAAGACTTTTCATAGAATTCTAAAGCGGTTCCATAATCTTTTAAGTGTTTTTCTGTTAAATACCCTACATTAAATGCATAAATATAACTAGTTGGAGATGCTTCATAAGCTTTTTTGTAATACTCAAGAGCTTTATCAAGGTTTCCTTTATGTATTTCATATAATAATCCAGCACTATTGTATGCTTCTGAATAATTAGGACTTAATTCTATTGCTTTTTCATAATACTCAAGAGCTTTTTCTTTATCATCAAAGTACTTCTCTAAACAATAAGCCATATTATAGTAACCTGTTGAATAATTAGGATTAATTTCTACTGAATGCTGATAAAAGTTATAAGCTTTATCATAATCCTTAAAAATTACTTCATATAAGAACCCTAAATCAACATAAGTGTAATGTGAATTAGGGTCTAAAGCTAATGATTTTTTATAATAATCTTCAGCAATTTCATATCTATTAGGAGCATCCATTTTATAATGGTACACATAAGCAATATTATACAAAGGCTTTGCAAAATCAGGAGATAATTCAACAGCTTTTTTATAATATTCAATAGCCTTATTAAAATCAGAATACAAGCCTTCAGAGATTAATCCCATATTATTTAAAGAATTTATATGATTTGGATTTATATCTAATATTTTATTGTATAGTTCTTCTGCTGTATGTAAATCATTTTTCTTAAAATGAAAAAGATATGCTTTTTTATATAAAACTTCTATATTATCTGGAGAAATTAAAAGAGCCTGATTATAATAATATTCTGCATTCTCATAATCATTATATGTAACTTCATATAGACTTCCTAAATTTTCATAACTATAATGATAATTTGGATTTAACTCTATGCTTTTTAATAAATACTCTTTTGCTTTTTCTTGATTATTTAATTTATATTGATATAAATATGAAGCATTATAAATAGATAAAAAGTATTTATCATTTTCTTGAATAGATCTTTCATAATACTCAATTGCACTATTAATATCTTTTTTATGTGTTTCATAAAGATAGCCTAAACGATTTAATGTAGAATAATCATTTGGCTTTACAATTAATGATTTATTATAGTAATCGAATGCTTTATCAAATTCTTTTAATTTAAATTGTAAAAAATAAGCATAGTTATGTAATGCTTTAAAGTATTTTGAATTAATTTTAATTGATTTTAAGTAATAATATTCAGCTTTTTCGTAATCCCTTATATCTTCTTCATATATCAGAGCACATTTTTCATAAGTATCATAATCATTATCTTCATTATTCATTTTTAGTGCTTTTTCATAATATTCTAGTGCTTCTAAATGATTTTTAAAATAAAAGTCAGTTATATATCCTAAGTTTTTATATAATTCAACATCAACATCATAAGGATTAGAATCAATAAACTTTTTAGATTGATTTAATGCTTTATTTGCATATCTTTCTTGTTGTTCATAATCACCAAGAATTCCATATATCTTATACAGGCCATATAAAGCATAAGGAGAATTCTCATAAGCAGCTAAAGATTTTTCAAAAAAATCTTTAGCTGCATTGTCATTTTCTTTTATAAACTCCTCTCTACCTAAAAAATATAATCTTTTAGACTCACTTAAATCATACATTAAAACCTCTTATAAAAATTAACTGTACTTGTTTTAACATTAATTATATTAAAATTGCAAAATTTATTAAATTATTTCCGTTTTAATGTATTCCAATACCTTTTCAACATGTTCTTTTACCCTAACCTTTTTATAAACTTTCCTTAAGATACCATCTTTATCAATAATAAAAGTTGTTCTTACTATTCCATAATATTCTCTTCCGTAATTCTTTTTTAACTGCCACACATTTAACAATTCAGAAAGCAGATGCTCTTCATCTGTTAAAATAGGAAAATTTAGTTCATATTTAGATGAAAATTTAACATGTGACTTTAAATTATCTGGGCTAATTCCTATGATAACCGTGTTTAAGTTTTCAAAAAATTCAATTCTATCCCTAAAATCACAAGCTTCATTAGTACAGCCGGGAGTATTATCTTTAGGATAAAAATATAATACAATATTTTTCCCTTTAAAATCAGAAAGCTTTACAAGTTTATCATCCTGACTTTTTAATTCAAAATCAGGAAATGCTTTATTTATCTCAGGATACTCCATTTACTCTCCTAAATACAAAAGTTCCTTAGGGTATTCGCAAATAATTTTCCAAGTAAACAAACTAGTTAAAACCATTATTACAACTAAATATCGTTGTTAAAACTATAAATTGTTATTATCTTTCATTATTAGATTATCTTAAGATTAGTATAATTATTTACTTTACCATTCTTCGTCTTCTTCATCTTCTTCGTCTTCAAATTCTGGCTCGTCATTAAATGCATCACTCGCTTCATCATATTCGGCAGAATCTTCATTATCATAACGAGATTCGTTGTCATACTCATCAGCATCAGCATTATCCATATCTGCATCATAATTAGCATCAGCAGCTTCATTTCTATATCTTTCCCTATCATCAACATCATCTAGAATTTCATCATTCATTCTGTCAACTTCATCCAAATCTTGCATTGCTTCTTGCTCGTATTGGTCAGCATACTCGTCATAACCATCAGCATACATTCTATTAGTATAATGACGACCATATTGGTTATAGTAATCTCTTTCATTTCTAAAATAAATTCCATCATACCAAAAAGGTCCCATATCGAAAATATCATCATTATAGTAGATATCATATCTTCCGACTCTTCTTCTACTTCTCACTGGAACACCACCGCCTCTTACTGCTTTACCTTTTACGACAACAAAAATTATAATTGCCAAAATTATCAAGAATACAATTATTGCCCCAGTTGTAGAGCCTCCGCCTGAGTGCCTTACTCTATTACCAGCTCTACTGTTTCTTCTATTTTTTGCCATATTAGCTTTAGTTTGAGCAACTTTAAGCTTTCTATCAGCTACTTTATGCTTATCTTTAATTGCTTCTGATTTTGCATTAGCTTTTGCTGTCGCTTTTTTAGCTTTAGCTTGATTTCTTTTTGCATCAATTCTTTTTGTATCAGCTTTTCTTGCATTAGCTTTAGCCGAATTTTTTAATTCACTTTGAGCGGCACCTTTTACTTCCTCAAACTGCGATTTAAACTTTTCATAAATCTTCTTTTTCTTTTTACCCGTTAATTTTTTAGTTCTTAAAGATTTAGGTGGCCACAAAAAATCCCACTTTGATTTACTTTTATTATTTTTAGTTATTCTTAGAGCTTCTTTCCATGCTTCAGCAGCTTTGATATTATCCCCTTTTTCATAATATGCCTTACCAAGCAGATAGTAAGCTTCAGCTGTTTTTCCTGACTTATCTTTAAGTTTACTAATCACACCAGCATAATCTTTCTTAATAGTAAGTTTCCATTCATCTGTCATTCGTCCGGCATATACATTACTAGAAAAGACGAATACCATACTAATTACAAGTAACAAATACTTCATTATTCCTCCAAAATATAAAAATCATATAATTAAAAAATTAACATAATTTAAAGCTAAAAAGCAAGGTTTTATTAGATATTTACTATTTTTAAGCTAAAATCTTAAAAACAGACATTCAAACACTAAAACTAGTGTTTTCATTTTAAAATTTAACTAATTTACTAAATAAATTATTTAAATTTTGATTTGCATTAATTATTTTAAAATCATATATTTATAAAACTGTGTTTGGAGCTTAATTGTTAACCGTTACTGAATTAACCAAAAAAATAAAAACTCTAATTGAAAATAATTTTAGAACAGTAGAAGTTATAGGAGAAATATCAACTGATTTTAAACCTCATTATACTGGTCATTATTATTTTTCAATAAAAGATAATGGAGCAAATTTAGATGCAATTATATGGAAATCATCTGTATTTAAAATAAATACAAACTTTAAAAGAGGTGATAAAATCATAATTAAAGGGCGACTTGCCTTATATGAAAAATGGGGGAAATATCAAATTATTGTTTCTTCAATACAAAAAGAGGGAAAAGGAAATTTATTTCTTGAATTTGAAAAAATGAAAGAAAAATTAGAAAAGGAAGGATTATTTGATTTAAAAAAGAAAAAACTACCCTCAATTCCTAAGAAATTAGCTCTTATTACGGCAAAAGATGCGGCAGCCTTAACAGATTTTTTAAAAATTGCTCAAAAAAGATATCCTTTTATAAATATTGTAATAATTCCAACTCCAGTTCAAGGTATAAAAGCCTCAAGAGCCATTTCTGAAAACTTAATATATGCATCAAATATTAAAGATGTTGACTTAATAGTCATAACAAGAGGCGGAGGTTCTATAGAAGATTTATGGGCTTTTAATGAAGAAATTGTTGCAAGAACTATTTCAAAAATAGACATCCCAATAGTTTCAGCAATTGGACATGAAAGAGATTTTACTATTTCAGATTTTGTTGCAGATAAAAGAGCCGCAACTCCATCTGAAGCAGCAGAATTAATTTATCCAGAATATAATACTTTAATTAGAAATTTAGAAATGATTAAGTCTAAACTATCATATTTAAGTAAAAATATACTTAGAAATAAAGAAATTCAATTAATAAAAGAAAAGCAAAAGTTTAAAAATAAGATATTACCTATTGAAAACTATAAAATGGAAATAGAAAACATTAAAAGTATATTGATAAGCGATATAAATATTAAAACTACTGAAAATTGGAATTTATTACAAAGCTATAAAGAGATTTTACAAAAAAATGATCCCCAAAGAAAACTTATAGAACAAAAAAATGAAATTAATTTATTAAAATCAAGACTTATTTATATAATAGAAAGAAAACTTACAAAAGAAAAACAAGAAATTGCATTTATAAAATCTAAACTAGAATTATTATCACCATTTAAATTACTAGAAAAAGGATACGCTCTTATAAAAGATGAAAATGATAAACCTATTTCATCATCAGGAGTACTACAAAAAGGAAAAAAAATCCAAATTATCCTCAAAGACGGAAGTAAAACAGCTCAAATAATATAAATTTACTATTGCTGACAAGGCTTTTCATCGGCAACACCATTACAGTTGTTATCAAGTCCATCATCACAGATTTCTATCTGAGGTTCAAGAGGAGTTGCATCACAAATCATATTACCATTTTGGTCACAAACAAAA
>Ga0256842_1000315_pt1 | contig 42440 bp, 58 predicted proteins | sample 4559240metaG_FD_185973 | JGI IMG/M metagenome (GOLD analysis project Ga0256842, IMG submission 185973) | Hydrothermal vent microbial communities from Guaymas Basin, Mexico - 4559-240 | ecosystem: Environmental > Aquatic > Marine > Hydrothermal vents | place: Mexico: Guaymas Basin | collected...
TATCAATTTTACCCATAAGATATCCTTAGTATTTCTGACTCATTATATCATTAACTATTTTAAGTTTTATTTAAACTCTGTCAAACCAGCCAACGAATTTTTCATTTGCTGGATGTGTTATATCTAGATTATAATACCTCATAAATTGTAAACCATTCAAGACTTTTAATAGTCTTCGTTCTTTAACTTTATGAACTGCATCTATTGTTTTCTTTCCAACATAACCATCTACATCTAAATCAACAAATAGTTTACCATTTCTGTTTAATAAGTTTAAAGCTTTCTGTAATTGTTTACCAGCAGTATTCCAATTACCTAGATTTACACTTTGTTCTAATAACTCTTCTGCTACTATAAATGGTAATTCATCCCCTCTAAATTTATCCCAATATTCTGTCTTATAGAATTTCTTAACATCATCCTGTAGTTCTACATTACCTTGCAACAGTACCTGCCATTTATCTGTTACTTTCTTGTAGTCATCTATAATGCTCCAACCATTCCAATTTGGATGATAGCCTTTACTTATACCTTTATATGTCTCACCACCTTTATCATCCTTATCATAGCTATAGCCACCTTCTATACTTAATAAGTTATTCAATGCTTCTTCAAATTTCATTATATTTCCTCTGCTAATACTTTATATGTTAAATACACTATGAGAACTACACATACACCTAACAATGCCTCTGAACTTAACATCATTATTTTACACCTACAATAGTCATTATTATAATTAGTAAGCTTATAATAACTATTATACCTATCGTTTTATCTCTTTTGTATGCTTTAATATTAGAACAAGTATCTGTGTATCCGTATTCACACTCCATCTTTCTTATCCATTTCATTTCTGTATATCCTTCAAGTTTATACCTGTAAACTTTTGTAATAACACTTGTGCAAATCTACTCTCTATAATTCCTAAAATAGCATAACTGGATACACCTATGAAGCCAATTATACCATCTCTACCATTTAGATCTATTGGTATGAAACTACCTAGTGCATTAGCTGTAAATCCCCCCAGGAAGGCATTTATAATCATAGCACTATTACTCCATACTACATCCTTATTCATTTTCTTTTGCTTTGAATAATCATACATATATGCTACTACTCCCCCAAAACTTCCTAAGATAATATCTTTTGCTGTGTCTAAAAACTGTAGCATAAAATGCACATAATTACTATTCGGTATCATCTCTTCTCCTACCATACATTATTGAACTTGAACTGAGTAGAAGATTTAAAAATATCATCATAAATCCGATACCATACACCACTAACCTAAACCATTTATACCTTGTCATCATCTCTTTTTCACTGACACCTTGCACAACTACTATTTGTTGAGGTTTCACCACACTAGATTTAGACAATCCTCCAAAACCTATATCCTCACTAGGTAGCACTCGCCACTCTAAATATTCTTTATCGTGCTTAAATAACCAACTATATCCCATCCAAGTACTATCTGTACCACTACTCATAATTGTTACTAATTTATGACACCACTCCCGACTGTTTTTACATATTTTCTTTTTAGTCCAGTACCTATCTTTGCCACAAGAATATTTAGGGTTACTATCAAATATATATTTTTTATCTTGTAAATTAAATGCCCAAACACTACCACTATTACTGACTTTCATATGCCCTGCACAAGTATGCAAAGCTTTGTATATTTCTTTTTCAGACTTTATACTATGCCTAGTGTAGAGTCCATCTTTATCCATTAATAGCAAATCATTTACACACATCTTTATCTGTGATAGATTGTATTTAGCTTGTGTTCTAGCACTGTTTTCTAAGCTAATTCTCCAAGCTGTATCAATTGTTAGTGTAGAAATAATTGTCAGTAATATAAACAATACAGATTTAGTGGAGTATTTATGCTTCATTGTTACTCTTCCCAACTAATTTTATTTTAGCTCCATTTCTAGCACAAGACTTTTGAAATATCTTTAATATTGCCTTTGCCTCTTCTTCTGAAATATTTCCTAAATCTATCTCTAATATATACTTTTGCCTCATCTATTTTCCTTGTTTCCACAATGTTATAGCTTTTTCGATACTTCTACCGCCTATATAACCACCAATACCTAATTTCAGTACCGCCCACATATCAGGAGTGATAGTCTTAACAGGTAATGATATACTAAACAGTGCTTGAATATAAGGTGATATTACATACTCGTTTGCTATTATAAATCCGAATAGTAACATCAATAAAGGTCGCCAACTTCTTTGTAACCAATTTCCTCCCATCTCCGCTATAATCACATCTCTTTTAATTTGCATTGTAGTTACAAAACTAGCTATTAATGTAGTTTTTAATTGATTTTTAATTTGCTCTAAGAGATTTTTATTTCGCTCTCTTTCATCATCAGAAGTAAATAAATTATCTGCGGCTTTCCCCACACTATCTACTACTTTATCAACTCCACCTGAAATAATATCTGAAAACCAACTCATATCATATCCTTAATTGTTTCAAGTAAAAACAACATCATAGGCATACTTATAGTAGCTAAAATATCGTTAGCTTCTGCATCGTGACTAGTGGTGAAACTATCGTATATCTCTTTACATGTAGCTACAATAACTACTATACCTAATGCAATAGTGTGAGAACCAAGCATAACGATTATACTATATAAAGCTAATCCGTAAAAAGCGTGATTAGCTTTATCTTGTGGTAAGGTTATAGCCTTAAGAATTTTTTCCATTGAGTTCCCTTTGTATATACTCTTCAAGTCTTTTAGGATTTAGATTATTTATTTTATGCAACTCATCACCTAGCCAACATAATTTTAACAATCTAGCTGCACTTTCATCACAAGTCAATCTTTTTCTATCGCCTATATTCAGTTTAAAAACATCAGAACCCACAATGTTTAGCCAATCATACTTCATTCCCAAGAAGCTATCAGCCATTTCTATCATAGCTTTTTTATTCTCTATTGATATTTCAACTTTATATTGTCTCCAATGTTTCTCATTTAGTGTCATACATTTTCGTCTATATACACCATTCCTTGTAGAAGCTGACCACCAACATATATTATCAAAACTTAGTTCTACATGGCTAGGTACTAATTTCCACTTACCATTAAGCTTATCTTTAAAGTCAGCAGTCCACCATTGTATTCCTTTGTCAATTAAAGAACCACCGCCAATATAAAAAGCTACTGTAACTTCCACATTAAACCCCTATTACTTTAGCCATTTCTTGCATACCTGCCTCAAGAGCTTCACATATACTTTCAACTTCTACTTGATGTACTTTATTATCGTAACCTTTCCAACCTATCTTAGTATCCTTATAAATAGCCTTATAAGCATCCGCTACACTTGCCCCATCAGCTAAAGCTTTGTTGAATTTATAATTAGCAAGACTAACAATTGCACCCATATTACTGATAGCTTTACCATTAGCATCATAAGCAACTGTATTTGCAGTTACAGATAATGTATCTAATGTTTTCTGTTTTTCTACCTTAGCTTTTTCTTTGAAATAAGCAGCAAGGGGTTCATAACTATTAATTCTATTTTCTGCAATTTCTGCTACTACATAAGGTCTTACAGGCTCTGTCTCTTCTGGTTCAATTAATATACCGTCATCATCATATACAGCTTCTTTAACGACTTTAGTTTCATTTAGCCACTCAGTATATGTTAAATAATCTTCTGGCGTTCTAACCTCATTACCATCCTCATCTATAGTAATGTATTTTATCTCTATTTGTGGATATTCAAACTCATCAACTTTAGGATTATCATCACTAAAATTAGCTTTATCATATTCAGCTTTTTCATCATCTATCATATCTCTCATTGACGGGTACAATGCCTCATATTCTTCATGTCTAGATTTATCCCAAGTAGCTTTGTTTTCTGCTTGATAATATTCTTTAAGTAATTGTTTAGCACCTTGAACTTTACCTTTCGATAAAGCCAAGTCTATTTTTTCTAATTTAGTCATCTATACATCCTTAAGTAAATTTAGTGGAGTTGAAGCAACCACTGTTCTGCATACATTTCCATTAACATCTGTTACAACACTATTAGTAAGCTGTTCAAACTCTCCGCTGTCCCCATCAAATGGATTAGACCATGTTGCAGTATCTGATACAGTTATCTTATCTGCTAATGCTCTGTATAATAGTTTTGATGTTTGCTCTTGGTACACTTTACCTATAGTCAATCCAGTTGTAGTGTCATCTTTAAATGTACTAGTACCATCCCAACCACTAGCTAGTTCTTCAATCATCCATTGAGCATATAATTCATTGTTGTTATCTGATGCTATTGTTAAGAATGCTTTAGATGCTTTGTCTCCTGTTGAAGATAGAGATATTGTGGAATGGCTAGGAATTTGTGAAGTAAATCCTATGTGCTTCCAAGAAGAGGGTGAAGAACTGAGAGACCCTGCAGTATATAAGTCAAGAGTATTTGAGGTTGTAGACCCCGTGTATTCATATATAAGCCCATTATGAGTATCTAAAAAAGTCTTGTCTGGATAGTTTGTTCCATAAGTATTTAAAATCCCTGCCTCAACAACTTCATCATAAGTACCCACATCACAATCCCCTAAATAACCACTCTCCATAGTACCATCTCCATCACCTGTCGGAATCCCTATTAGTGCTGTGATGTTAGCTCCCTTGTAAATACTAGCATCATTTTGCGCTATATACTTCTCTAAAACATAATCCACTATTTTAGGATCTTGTATTGTAGCTACTGGGATTGAAGCTGTATAAGAAGTAAAATGTATTTTCTGATTGGTAGTAGCACCTACAACGTAATTATTTGTAGTTCTAATAATTGTGCTGTTGGCAGAATAAGTTTTTCCGCTATTTTCTGAAATTATTAAGGTTGGATTTGTCAATGTTCTTTTACTTAATATAATTTGAACATTACTGTCAGGATTAGGTATAGGACTTGTTCCATCTTGATTTACCAATAAAGGATTAATTCCAATAACAGTATCTCCACTAGTTAATCTGTCTTTTAATATTTGAGGATAATTTTCAGGAGAACCAATTAAATCTGTTGTTAGCTGTTCTCCGACTTGTGTTATTGGTAGGTCTTTTGTGAAAAATACATCTTTTTCAATAACTAAATCTATGGTTCTATCAATAGTCAAATACCAATTACCAGCATCTTCAGCATTGAAGCCTTTAAAGACAAAAGCTTGCCCTTCATGATAACCTGTTGTTCCATACAAATATGTGGGAAATGTAGTAAAATTTTTCTTTTGTAGACCTATTCTAGCTTGAGTAGAACTTCCTAATGTTTCTATTGCAGCGACCATTCCTACAGTATCACAAACACCACCCTTACCACTAACTCCATCACTAAATACTTTACTAGCTGTATCGTGTAAGTTTGTTTTAGTTGAAGAGTAGCGCATATCTAGCCATTGTGAAGGGTAAACTATATTGTAAAATTTACCTTGTGGATGTCCTGATACTGTACTAATAATACTTCCAAAGTTATTATAATTAGATACATGAGAAATTCCTTTAATATATATTGAACCATCTACGAAATTAAATAAATCACTAATAGAAACTTTAGCGATATCTCCCCTATTTCCGTACCAATCCCCATAGGAATTATCATACTGAGATCCTACTTTTGTCCAAAAACCTCTGGTACCTGCAAAATTTAGTATAGGATGATAGGCACCAGAGTTTAAAGTCTGCCATCTACCAATAGGAGTTATTACATCACTACCTTTACTAAAAAGACCTTTACCTAAACTACTATATCCATTATTAGTAAGTGTTTCAGTTGTACTCTCTTTAGTATAAGCATCATTCATTAGTACATCATAAGTATATGTACCATCATCTTTCATACCCACAAATACTTGATTAGAGATATAGTCAGCTGGTTTGAATTTGCTTGAAGCTAAACTTTCTCCATCATCTGTATCTTCTATTGCTTTGAATGTGTCATCTGCTAGTTGTACTGAAAAACTTATTGTGCCTGAATTTGAATCTCTATTAAATACTGCTAAAGCCCTGCCATTTGAAATAAAAACTTCAGAATATGTAGCATCACTGTCAAATCTTGCATTTGACGATACCCCTTGCTCGTCATCAAACCCCATCGTATCAGAGCCACTGTAGTTCTGTAATTCAAAAAAAAGTTTATATTTTAACCCACTTATTAAAGGTTTTGTTAAATCTGTAAAATAACTTATTTTAGTATTATCGCCATTACTTGATACTTTACTATTATCTGAAACTGACCACCCATCACCAGCATTCCCTTCTTCAGCATTTGCCAATTCCTCTTTGTCTACTACACAATAATCCCCTCTCTTAACCTTACCATCGACAACCAGTCCTGTACTAACTTCAGCAGTAACATCTATTCTCTCGTCAATATCATCACTATCTACACCATCATTGGTAATTTTAGTAGCTTTAACTTTATATCCATCATCATTAACTGGCAATGTAAATGTAAGTGTTTCTGTATCTGTGCTATTAACTGTTTGAGTTCTAACTACGGCATCACTATCTGACTTGTCTAGTATCTCTACTTTGATACCATCTGTTGTAGGTTTAACTCTACATTTGATTCTAGTATTAGCTGTTTGAGCAGGGATATTATCTAGTATAGTTCCTATCTGTGCATCTGTAGCAACTCTGTTACCTGTAATTGTACCTGTACTGATTGGGTCAAATCCAACTACATGCACATGAGGCACAAAGGAGTTATCACCTTCTCCATTAAATCCTGTTCTGTCATTAGTAGTGTTTAGGTCTATTGTGGATATTTCACGAACTGAGATGTTGGAGAAGTAAGCATCACTTTGGGACAGTATCCTAACTTGAAGTGATGTAACATCATTAGGAACTCTAAATAAAAATACTCTCTTACCTATGCTACTATCCCAAGAAGTATCTTTTATTATTGTACCGTTTTGGTCTCTGAAATATGACACTACCCTACCACTATTACTTACAATACAGTATTCTATCTTATATAATTTGCCTTGTTTAACTTGTATATGGTCTTGTCTTATTGTAGATTGATTTTGTAGCCTAAGAAGACCATTAACAATAGTAATAGGGGGGTTATTATCCTCTAAGTGCCACCCACTAGTACCATCACTAAAATCCCCATTAACAACCAACTCTGGTCCAAGTGTACCAACTACTTTGCCATCAACAATATACTGCTCTTGCGTATTAGCAACTTTAAGAATATTATTAGTAGATGTTTCAAATCTCATATCTTTTTTAGCACCAACATAACCATTAAATGGATTAGTAGCATCTATGTTAGCCAACGCATTTTGTACATCACTATCTTTACCTATTATTACTTCACCATCATAAGTACCGTCTGTACCTACAGCAATCTTACCATAGTTCTTATCACCAGGAGTAAGCTCTTGCATTACCTCTCGTTCGGCTAATGCTCTATTTCTTACACCATCACTATTTTTATTTAATATTTTCATTTATATCTCCTCTACTGCTACTAAACTGTCTAAAACAGCACCATCTACACTTACATCTCTACCATCTACATTACCATTAGTTATTAAATTAGGTACTGTTACATCCCCTGTAAACACTTGCCCTGCTATGTTTGCCTTTAAACCCAATGCTTGTTGTTGAGTTGTATTCATATCATCTAACCCAATATTTAACTGATTGTTTACAAAATCTTTACTAGCTAATGTTATTAAATCTCCAGCTGCCATATTATAATTCCTCCAATGCTATGTCACCATTAATTACTCGTAACCTATAAGTTTTATCAGTCTCAGAGTCATCGTAAATTACACTACTATCTTTATTCTGTATCTTAGCAGCTACAAATGGTTTGTTTTTAACGTATCCATCACTAGCTGTGTCAGTATTAGTCCAATCAGCTTGTATATTTACTTCTGCATTAGCTTCTATACCATCTAGTTTATACTTATCACTATCCGTCATTAAGCCATCTGTACCGTCAGTACCATCTGTACCGCCATCAGCGGGCACAAATAAACTATGTAAATCTAGTGTAAAAGTACTACCATCATCTCTAGTAAAAGTTACTATACCGTCACTAGTATTTAACTCTGATTTAGTAATTCTAGCTAAATTTGTATCATCTATATATTTAGATAAGTCTATGTTTGTAGTATTACCTTTCTCGTCTTTATATGATAATGTATTAGTGTCTAATGATAAAGTAGTTAGAGTAGCATCTAAAACATCTAACTGTTCTGCAACAGTAGTATCTATTAAGTTATCTAAATTAGTTATTATAGGCATTATATTTCCTCTACTAGATTTGCATGTTCTGCGGTATAACCTGTAAATGTATACTCTAAGTCACCTGTATCACTATTATAGACAAACTCATAGTTAGGTGTCATACCATCTTCTCCAGGAACTCCTCTAGGAACTGTAATAGTATTAGTATCACTATCATAAGCTACATTTGTATTATAAGCACCAGGCTCTACTGTAAACGTCTGTATGGTACTAACTGAATCCTTAGCAGAGTTCTCTGAAGCTTTAGCATTTGTTTCAGAAGTCTTAGCATTTACTTCACTTGAAAATGCAGCTTCTCTATTCAATCTTGATTCTTCAGCTTTATTTGTAGCCACTGCAGCATTATCATCTGCTAGTAATATTTCAGTCATATTTGGTATCACATCTGTAACAACACTGTTTATGCTTGTTGTATTATCAGCTACTGTTGTTATATCTGTGTTTATATTAGCCACTGTTGTTACATCTGTATCTATAGTTGCTACTTTATTAACATTAGTAATATTACTTGCTGTAGTATCAATATTATTAATATTAGTAGCATTTATATCCACATTACTTATATGCTCTTTTACTGTATCTATATTACCTATAGAATTAAACACCCTATCTATATTTGCTATTGATGCGTATAATCTACCTAATGTCGCTTTATCATTATACAAATTATCAAGAATTGCTTTATCATTAAATATACTCTCTAGTATTGCTTTATTATTATATAAACTATCTAATACATTTTTATCAACATATAAACTATTTACTGCATCTATACTTAAAAATAGTTGTTCAATAGCTATTCTCATACTCGATAAATCTATTATATCTTGAGCCATTGTAGAGACTGTAATTACTTGTTGCTTAATACTATTTACAGTTTTTATATGCTCTATATTATCTTTTACTTCCCTAATTACATCATATTTAGAATTTATTTCTCTATCTAATTGATCATCTAATCTTTCACCTGTATTAGTAAATCTAGCAAAGCTACTTCTCATACCCATTATACAAATCCTTTAGAAGTTACAGGTTCTTGTACCATACTACTTGCAGGTAATAACCCAAGTAATTCAGCTTGATTGCAAGCTTCTAAATACCTTTTATATAGGGTATTTTCTTCACCTTGCACACTGTTTGTTATAGAACTATGTGCCTTATAGCCAATATAGGCTGTAGTAGCATCTAACAATTGTAATGGTAACTCTACAATGCAATCTGTAGCACCACCTGTACCGTTATCTATAAATGTAATAAGTTTTGGATTCTTTCTGTATATTACAGAGACATAAGAATGTTCTGCTATAAGTGGTATTTGAAGTGTGTTGTAGCCAACTGTATAACAACTAAGTGGGTCACTATCATCATTTAGATTACTGACAGTACCGTCCTCATTTGTTACTGTTACCGCTACCATATATTCTTCTGGTTTTATTGTTTCACCACGCACAGTAACAGCACTATCCGTACCGTCCATCTTGTATAATGTTCTAACATTAATCATATCTAGTGCTATTATAGCTTCATCTACAGCTAATTGGAATCTACCATACAATGCTACCATAGCTGCATTTAAGTAGTCTATCACTTCCTTATCTGTTACTTTCTTACTAGACAAAGAAGCTAACTCACCTGATCTGGCTTGAGATATTAGAAACGATAATTGCACAGGTGATCCTTTCAGCTTTTTACAAATTATATCTTATATACTCTGTAATTAACCTTAAAGGAATCCATAACTATTTAGAATATCATACTACTTCTATTATAGTCTAAATCCTCATCTTCATTATTGTCTATTTCCCATATCTCGCTATCAGCATCATCATAAATACTTCTTATACTACTAGTTTCATTATTAGGCACAACATAGTCTATTACTGCCATTTGTGATATCAAGTCAATTCCATCATCATGTGAACTGTTATGAACTACCGCTCCATTTGCTAGTGTGAAATTATGACTATGTTCTATTTGTAAATCATATACTACTTCTTTCTTTCTTTTTATGATTTTCAATATAGGCAGCATTCTTACATGCTCTAGAACAGTATTTTTTGATGCTACTACATGATATAAACTCTGTTCCACAATGCTCACATGTTTTTGGTTTTCTAAGATTGTTCCTAGTTTTTCTACACTCTTCAGAACAATATTTTGGGGTACTACTTCCTTTATGTATGAACTCAATTCCACAGGATGCACATTTGAGGGTACGAATTTTAGTGTCTCTGAGGTATTTTTCATGTTTAAGTGCACACTTTTCTGAACACCTATATTGATTTGGTACCTTTGTTTTAAACTCGTTACCACACTCAAGGCAAACTCTAACGGTGCCATTAGGAACGTAATTAGGGTTGTTGGTTTTAAGTCTATATTGCCCCCTACATTGCTGTGAACAGTACTTTGTACTGTTTTTATCTTTTTCTTTGAGCTTAAATTCAATACCACAATTTTTACAAATTCTGATTTTATTCCCTTTATTAATTTTACGCATTTTTCTTTGACCGATGTATTTACCTTTTTTGGCCAATTTAGCCAATTCACATCTTCTTTTAATCTCTTCTGCTGTGGCCTTTCTTCCGTAGAAATGGGGGTCTTCCGCATGGTGTTTTTGATGTTTTGTAGCTGGTAGTACTTCCAAATTAGTGATTGAATTATTCTGTTTATTATGGTCCTTGTGATGAATATCCATACCTTTTGGGATAGGGCCACACTCTTGTTCATATACATAACGGTGCAACCATCTTCTTTTACCTCCAATGTTAGTGGTGGATTGATAATATCCTGTTTGTTTAGCTGTCCATTTTTTACCATAGATTGTGATTTGTTCCATTCCTGAACCCCTGTTATAATATAGTCAGTAGCTTCCAGATCTTTTACACATACATACCCCCTATTAGTCAACACTCTATGATCAATGGTTAGGTGTATATCACCAGTAGGAAGTGTAATAGTGTATGTTTCGGCTACTCCAGATATTATAGCTGAGGTTACCTTACAGTTTACTGACGAACCATTGTATTGAGAGATAACGGTATCACCTGCTTGAACATCTCTTATACTTAGCATACCTTTATCTGTTATAACTTTTGTGTCTGCTGATATACAGCCTATGGCAGTTTCACTCAAGTATGCCAGCTCCTCCAGCATCTCTTTCATGTCATCTGTTTCTTTTATTTCTTCAGGGAAGAATACTTTTTTCATCTCAAAATGTGGCATACTATATTTAAACCTCTCTAGCTTATTACCCCCAACAGCTCTACTTGATATACCTATTTGTTTAGCAGATGCTCCTTTTTGTTTAGCAAACCTAAACCAAAAATTCTTTTGTATCATCATAGCTTTCAATGCTTCTACATTTAGTTGTTGCTGTCCATCTATTTCAACACCGACATCTAATATTCTACCACCTCTACTCCATCTATTTAATACCCTAAATAAAGCATCATACTGTTCCTGCATAGTGTACTTTCTTAAGTTTAAGTCCAACAAGAACCAACTGTCGTTAGCACTTATAGCCCATACAGCAGCACCACTGAAATCACCTTTCTTACTATTACTTGCAGTAAAGTCTGTTGTTACTACTATTGTATAGTTAGACAATTCTGGTACAATTACTTTTCTACTATACCACTGTACCATACCTTCTTTAATTAATTTATCTTCTTCACTACTAATTCTCAACATCAACTCCTGATTAAGTTCTCTTAATGTACCACTATAATAAGCATCTTCATAATTTTCCATAAACTCTTCGTATGGATGCATCTGCGGCCAGCTACATACATATTCTGATTTAGGCATACCTAGATATACCTTTTCACATAACGGTAAACATACTGGTGTCCATACGCCACTTTCTAATGCACTATAAACAGGGTCTCTTTTATTGAACGGAGTATTAACAGCTATCATTTTTTTCTTACTTCCCATAGCATGCTGGGCATCAGCAAATATCATACTTCTCAATTTATCCATTATTATCTTACTATTAGCATCTGCCTCCGTCTTTATAATATCGTCAAAAATTATACAATTTTTACTTATTCCAAATAATGTTTCGTATGCATGCTCTGTACCAACAACATTTTTTAAATCTGTATTATTACATTCTATAGGTACTACATCTAATTTACCTACTTGCTTTGTACTTTTGATTTTTCTCCATAACATACCATTAGCAATATGCACTTGTTTAAATCCTATTTTATTACTATCCTTTACAGAGATATTAAGTAGTTTATCCACATTAATAGTATTATCTATTCTAGCCCCTATCCAATGTTCAGTAGTTAAATCTTTTGCCTGTACCCAGTCAGATGCATACTCTATATATTCTCTTACTAATTTTTTTGTCTTGCTATCTCGTACTTGTTTACTTACACACTTTTTTGCCCAATACTTATGATCATAACTAACAAGTTCTTTAGCAGTTAATCCTCTTAAACTGACTTCTAAACATTCTTCTTTGAATTTACCAATTTGGTATGGATGCTCCTCTACCGTATATGTACCAAACTCAGTAGTAACAGTTGTTCCTACAACATGGCAACTAGGTCTTTCTGTTCTGTATCTAATACCCCTTACACCACTTGAAGCTCCTTTTACCTTATACATAAATGATCTTTTTTTAACTCTATCAGTCCCTTTCCTAATAAATTCACATTCTTCATCTGTAAATCTCATCTTCTCAAAATACCCTTTACAGAACTCACTATCTTCGCAGAAGTCTCTAATAGTATTTGCTTGTACTTTTGCACCACCTTTTTGACTATCACCAAAACCTACTACAAACATCACATCACCAAAGTTTGGTATCTTACCAGTGATTGCTACATATATAGGTAAGTATGCTGTTATAATCGTAGACTTTGCAGAAAATCTTGCTGCAATTATAGCTATTTTTCTACTATTAATTCTTATTTTATCATTGATTTCTTTACTATATGGATACTTGTCTCTTGTTATATTATCGAATACTAAATCTACTAGGAAGTAATGCATCAAACTATTAGGTACTTCAGGTTCCCCTCCTAATACTAATCTTATAATATTAAAAAACTCTATAGCATCTTTACTAGGTTTATAACCATTAAACATTAAATCTATATTGTCAAGGGCTTTATCTACATTAAATTCATAGTCAGGTCTTTTTCTAATCCTAATTTCTCTAGGTTTTTCTATAACTCCTTCTTCAACTAATTGTTCATACTCTTCCCAATCACCTACAGGAACATTAGGATCTTCTACTTTACCAATTATACTATCTTCATCTTTTTTAGGTCTAACTTCTACTATAACCTCTTCTTTATCGTCCTTAAATTCCCCATACCCTTTAAGCTTCGCCATCAGTATTCCCTGTATCTAATTCTAATCCTACTCGTTGAACATCAACAATGTTAGCCCCACCTTGTAATCTGTCATATTGTATTTGGCTCATCTTACCCAATTGTTCAAACAACTTAGTTTGCATATTTGTAGCAGCTTCTGTTGGTCCTACATTTAAATCAATTACAGCAGTGTCTGGTCCTTTAGTAGCTGCTAACAACTCTTTAGCAGCATTTATCTTATCTCTATCTAACTTAGCATTTACCATTACTCTAGCCAATACACTTACAGCTTTCATTCTTTCAACTTGGAACACTATGTGTAATGGTAATTCACTTTGTGCTAGTATCTTTCTAACTAACTTACTTTTTCTATACCTACTAGCAGCAGCATACAATGAGTTATACTCATTACTATCTACCTCACAGTCTAATCTAGCTCTAACAAAGTCATCCCTAGGTCTAGCTTTCTTATAAGCTTCTACAAGGGATGTTTCAACTTCTAAATATGCACAGAACATCAAAGCATTAGTGTACTCCTGTATGCTGGCTTTAGTATCCAACAATATACTTTGGTAATCTATTAATGTTCCTATAAATGTACCAGCATCAAAATCTGGATTCTCCATTATATCATTAACATAATCTACAACTTCTTGTGTTATTGCATTCTTTTTAACTGGTAATTTATCTTTAAGTTCTTCTACTGTAAGTCTTTTTCTATTTCGTTTAATTCCGAAAGTACTACTTGTCATCTTAATCCTTTAACTCTGCATAGCAGTTAGTTACCAATAATCAAGTGATTATTTTATCTGTTAAGAATAGCATATAGTTTCTTAATTTTTTCTTAAATTATGGTGCCGTTAGATGGTAACGCTCCATCCCAGTCATTGACAACAGATTTTTGAATGGCGGAGAATACAGATCCCGACTCTGATACCTATTACAGTACGATCAGTTTAGCAAACTGTCCTAGCTCCCAGCTAGTTTATTCTCCGTATAGCTAATGGGTGGGGTGAAGGGATTCGAACCCCTGCATCACTGGATCAAAACCAGTTACCTTACCACTTGGCTACACCCCAATAATGGTGTGACTGCTCAGAATTGAACTGAGATTATTCGGACCACAACCGAACGTACTACCGTTGTACTACAATCACCATATGGCTCCGATACGAGAACTCGAATCTCGACAACCTGTTTAACAGACAGGTATGCTACCATTACATCATATCGAAATATTTAATAAGAAATTTATGAGTTTATTTAATTTGTAGATCAGACTCATAAAGATCTCTAATAACTAACTAATAAAGTTAGTTATTAGAAACCTCTACAGCCTCTAAAACTAGATGTACTGTACGGTTGATACTGATTATGATTATATAAACAATTACACATTATCAACATCATATACACCTTTAGTTTTATTTATACATATACCATTTGAATATATAACCGAAACATAAGTCTCGGTTATACACTTAAGAAGGAAACATATGTGGCGGTATTATAACAACACTGTCCTTAATTTTACCTTACACTATCCACACTTTTTCTTTGTAAACAATTCTTCAGCAAACATAGCCATCTTACTTCTCACAACTTTACTAAGTTGTATAGCAAACATTTCTACATCACAATTTATCTCCTTTCTACAAGCTTCATCCATCAATAAAGCCATACCATTATTATAAACACTCAGATACTTATTATCTATCTGTCTCTTGCTACCAATTACAATTACTTTACAATCTTTACCAACTCTAGTCAGCACCTTCTGCATAGTAGCAGGACTATAGTTAGTAGCCTCATCAAGTATTATAACAGCATTATGAAATGTTCTACCTCTTAATCCAGTAGTTATTATAGTATCTATTCCATAGTTCTTTACCATCTCTGCTACTTTATTCTCTATCTTTATATCATAATCTGCTTTCTTACCACTTTTATATGGTGTACAACTTCTCATCATAAAGTCTAGAGTATCTTTAGCAGCTCCTAGATACAAATCCATCTTCTCTGTATTCCCAGCTAAATACCCAATGTCTTCACCTAAATCTTCATCATTAGTTGGTGATCTTACATATACTAATTTTTGATATTTATCTTTATTCATTTGCATTATTCGTATAGCATTACTAAAGGCTACAATTGTATTATGGGTAAGATTATATCCATTAGTGATATATAAATGATCACTACTATCAACTGATATACAAGTAGCATTTTCTCTATGACTATACTCTATAGCAACAATTGATTTTGGTTTATTAGCCATTTGTCTTAATCTCCAACTTTTATGTCCTTCTTTTAACTCTCCTTTATGCCTACTATTAATAGTAAACACTTTACCTAAGCTTCTACTTAATTCTAAGTAATCCTTAGCTAATTGCTCAGACGATGTAGAATACTCTTTAACTATCCCATTCTTATCAACATTACCACCTGTATCTGTTAGTCCTTGCCACAAGGCCTTTCTATTCTCAAGTGAATTATATAAATATTCACTAGGTATATGTTTATCTACAGGTAACTCACCTCCTAATAATAATCCTATAACATAAGGATCTATAGGTAACTTCATACCATTAGAAAACTCACAAGCTTCTGCTTTAGGTATAGAAAAATTATAATAAGATCGATAAGTACCATATCTTTTATCATAACGATCTTTTCGAATCCAAGTATTAAGCATTTCCCTTACTGTTACATTCTTATATCCACTATCACGCATACCTTTCGTTCTTTCTCTCACAGACCATATATGATCTATATCACATAAGACTTCTGTACCATCTATAAAACTTACTTTATAAATATCTCTTTCTCCTTGTGGATAGATTGCTGTAACATTTTTTGCTTTACCATCAGAACCAATAACTTTATCCCCAGGTCTTATCTCACCTATTGTAGTCCAACCTTTATCGGTAAGTACTCTTTCACTATTTGGTTGTGCCTTCCCTGATCCTGCAGGACCTTCTATCAACACCATATCAATATTTTCATCCTGTATGGCCTTACTGACTAATAATTGTTCAGCATTAATAGAAGCAACCATTTGTTTTCTTAACAACTTCTCAGTATCTCTACCGATAACATTTATATACCCATTACTAATAGTAGCTAACTTAACTTGACCACTTTGACTACTAGTAAATTTATAACTATAATTCTCAGTATTAACTTCATCTACAACATCTTCTATCTTACTGTTATGCAATCTACTAAACATTTCTTCATCATCAATCTTAACTTCTCTAACAAACTCATATTCATCTTTGTCACTTATTTTAAACTCTTCAACAACTAATCCAGTGGACATAGCATTCAATCTAGCCATAACATCATTACTAAAGAATACAACATCATATCCATTATCTACTACAGCTTTAGCAGTATTTATTATTCTCTTATCATTATAACTATCTTCCCCTACTCTAACACCATAATCATATAATTTAACAACAAGTATCACTGTACCATCATTATGCATTAACTTAGTCCATACATCTCCAGTACCCTCAGGACCAGTAGTTTTAACATCAGTAACAGTACATTGTGCTAAATACCTACCAACACTTCTAGCTTGATAAGCAACTTCACCATATCCATTCTTCTTACTATCGCATTCTTCCAACACTATACTAGGTAGTACAACAGCATCATAATTTCTACCAATAGCATTAATATTTCCAGCATCTAATAACAATATATTTGTATCAACAACAGCTACTCTATTTATATCTTTTACTATCATATTAACTTTCCTTCTAATCTTCTATTATTGGATCTATGTATTCAGGATTTGTACCTTCAAACACACTCTTAGCAAACATCATCCCATTGTAAACATTGATAGTATCTCTACTAGTAGCTTTCTTCTTTTGTTCTTCTAGCACCCCATACATTACTTTTATAGCATCTTTATACTTCTTTACTATTTCTTTATCAGTCATTGTTACCATCCTTACTACTATCCTCAACAAGGTAGTACCTATTCCATCTCTCCATAATTTCATCAACATTTAACCAATAATCTTTACCATCAATAATCTCTTCTATTTCTTTATCAGTAAAGAATCCATTATGTATAATTTTAAATGTTCTATTTAATTCTTTTTCCATAAACTCACTTTGTGCTTTAATTTCATGCCCTTTACCTGAAACTCCAGCACTATAATTATGGCTTAACCAACTAACACTTTCACCACATTTTATATCATCACAAGCAAGAGCAATCAATGTAGCACTACTAGCAACAATACCACTAAGCCTAGCAATAACCTTTCCTTCACAATCTTTTATGGCATCTCTAAGCATCATAGCACTATCAACATTACCACCACCACTATTTATGTTTATATAAATAACATCATTTTTATTAACAATCTCTCTTAAGAAATAGCAACTTTTACTATACAATTCAGGAGCACCTATTTCACAGTTAAAATACATATTATGTGTATATTTTTCAATATAGCTATTACTATCATCATCCCATATATCTTCTTTCTTACTAACTATAGAAACATAGTCATCTAACCATATCTCAGGAGCAACTATTTCATCTAATATATTCCCTTTTCTGGTACCATAATGATTCTTTTTACTACCATTACCAACCATATCTACTAGTTCTATTTCCATATTTATCCTTACATTTATAGATTTTAGCTACTACTAATAACTAATTACCATCATTATACATACATTACTCTTACTATTAACTGAATTACTAGTATCTTTAATTACTAATTAGTAGCTAATATACTTGTTCTTAAAGCGGTAAGTAGAACAAGCAGCCATTGCACTCATTACTTTCCTCTGGTCCTAATCATCTTCAATGCTATCCACACTGTATCTATGATTAGCTAATTCTACCATATAGCTTATAGGGTTTTGTTTAGCCATCTCTATATGTTCAGCATACCATTTCTTACCTGCTTCGGTTTTTATTTCACTATCAACTTTCCAATGCACTTCTTTAGATTTATCTACCTTTAACTTTATAGTCTCTAATTGCATCTTTACCGCTTTAGCAATTGTAGATATCTTATCTGTTTCTACTCTTTTCTCACCTTCTTTAGTAATCATAGTTATAGTAACAGTTTCACCATTAAATAATGGTTCAATATATTGTGACTTTTTATCCATTATATATTTAGCATTCTTTAACATCCTATCACTAACACCCCATGCTTTAGCAACAACTGCAAATGACACATTCTTTAGATCCCTATTTTTTCTATCCTGGTAATCTTTTAATCCTGCTATAACTTTTTGTGTCATAGTCAAATTACGCCTAGTATTCACAGATTTTACAAATTGCCTTACATCCTCTACAGATAAGTCTTTATCTAATTCTTTATACTTGATCCTTTCATCACATAGTAAACAGGCCTTCTGACGACATCTACCATCAACAATCATACCTTTATATGTAACAATGGGTTCTTGTAGTCCATTAGTCTTTATATCCTCATTTAAAGCAGCTTGATCTGCTGGTAAAGCCATTGGAACTAACCCTGCTAACTCATTATTAATAGCTAGGCTTTCACCAACTTGTAATACTTTTATACTCATCTAATATCCTTTAAGGTTTAATAGTAACATTATATTCTAATTGCCTTAAAGTTGCCTTATGTATTCCCAATATACTACTTATATCGTGAATATTCCTTATTTTTATTTACCATATTGGGAATATATTCCCAATTATGTGTTTAAGGTTACTCTCTATATTTATTAGAGACTTATTCCTAAAGCAGTATTTAGAACAAATTCTCTCATACTTGTTATTGTCATCTAGTCCTCTGCCATTATGTCAGCATAACATTCATCTATATCTTAATATACTAATATACTAATAGACCAACTGTGGATTTTTATTATTACTATAATAAATAACAATGGTCTTTAAGGTTAATTTAAGATTCGTCCACATAGTAATATATTATAAATTTATTATGGGGGGGTTTTGGAACCCATATGTAATTTATTATAGAGGGGGGAGATGCTAAAAAATTCATATAATATATATTATAAATTTATTATAGGGTTCGTATCTACTTCCACTTATCAATCCAAGTCACTACCCCCCCTACAATCTCCTCAGTGGTACCATTTTTGAGTTATCTTTATTTACTTACACATTATCACCTAACCATCTTAGTGTCTAGCTACGGTGTCTTTACTTGCTTATACACTATCACCATTGCTACCGCAGGTATCATTATAGCAGTTGAATAGTAACTATGTTGCTGTCTTAGTGTTGATGTTATTATATATTTAATAGTATCAAAATCTTAAGGAGTAAACAGATGGTATGGACACCAACTACCTCTGATGATGACTACGGTTTCGTAGTTTTCGGAGACTAGTTAATTAGTTAACAGTAGATACTACAGCAGTTGTAGTATAGTGTGATACGAGGTAAAAGCTCAAACACACAGTTTAAGTTCCTGATATATCTATAAATCAGTTCCTAAATTAAGGGGTAAAATATATGTTTAAAAGGTTAAATAAGGTTATGGATGCGATCGTATCCGTAGCCGAAAGTTCTGCTACAGTCGTAGTTGAATCAGCAAAGACTGCAGAAGACGCTATCTTCATCGCTGGGGATACGCAATACAATGCGTACATGTCCCTAGTGGGCAGTCAAGAAAAAGCGTTACAGGTCGCCAAAGACCGTAACGCTTACAGAGCTTTAAGAAAAGGAGCATAGTATGCGTACATATGCTTCTTACAGTAATATAACAGCCTTGGCACAGCTGTTATATGAAAAAGGCCTTAGAGTGGGTCAGGCGAAAGCCTACCTACTCAAGTCCAGTTATATCATTAAAGGCTTGAATGTCAAGTATGAATTGCTTGACCAAGCCCTTGATGTAGTTGAGGTTTATGAGACTGCTAAGCCAAAGCCAAAGGCGAAAGCAAAGCCTCGTAAACCAAAGGCTAAACCTGAACCAAAGCCAAAAGCTAAGGCTCAAGTTGAAGAAGAAGAAGATGATGATCAGATACCGTGGTAGTATCTTATTATCATCTAACTAGTTTCCCGATCTAGTATAAAATAACGGGACAATTTAAATAAAAATAAAATAAGGGGATAAAAATGAATAACATAGTGAAATTCGGGTTGAGGCATTTAGATATGCTATTGAAACTAGAATCTGAAAATATCCGTGATGGTTTAAGATTACAGGAAATAGGTGAAAGCTACCTATATGGTAGCGGTTTAGCGGAAGGAGACGATACAGATCTTGAAATTGTACTAGTATATAGTACAACTATATCAGGAAAACTGTTTAAGATCGCTAGTGGATGTGAGTCCACTGGCCACAAGCTACTACTGTTAGCTCAAGATCGCCACAGTCTAAACGAGGAAGATCCATTAAAATCTATCCTCAAAGCAGTGCGTTTCTATATAAAGACTTGCTATAACAAGCTTTAGTGTAGAAACCGACCGTAATGTCGTTAAACTACTTAGTTGTGGGTAACCAATCCCACCTGGTCTGAGATGATCACCTAATCTAACAGTATTACTGTATCCCAGCCGTAGGAAATCAACTACGGTTTTGGTATATTAAATAAAAATAAAATGGAGGATAGAAATGAAATTATATATAGTGCTGATAGATGCTAGAGCAGGTTGGGACCTGCTAGATAAAGTTTTCACAGACAAATCTGAAGCACAAGCTGTTGCTTCAAAGTTTAATGCATTGGAGTCTTCATCATATGATGAAGATGTGTATTATGAGGGATCTACTGCTCTCGTTAAAACAGTAGAAATATAGGTAATATAAAGACCTAAGCAAGTCTAAATAAACTACTTACTAGTTCCCTCTTCTAGTATAAAATAAGGGGACAATTCTTAACTAAATTTATAGTTGAGTCTTAGTTCGTTATGTTTGAAAATATACAGCGAATCTATACACATAAAAATCAATCATTTTAGTATAAAATAAAGGGTCAATCTATACACATAAAAATTGACCATTTTAGAGTTATTTACCTTATTTTTCTTCCAAATCAGACATACTTTCATATTCTTCATCAGTTATAATACCAAGTTTATTTAACTCTTCTAACTTAGTATTATTATCAAGTTGTGCTTTAACAACATCTTTACCAATGTACCATATGCCATACTCTATACCACGATGTGTAAACTTCTCAAACTTTATCCAACCTAACTTAGTTAGCTTCCTACGATGTTTAGCTACAGCTAATGCCGTGCTACCTAACTGTTTAGCTACCTTTTTATCAGCCATCAAATCCCAAGTAACATTCTGACAAATACTTATATAGTAACTATATAATGCTGATGCCGTTAGATTACCATTACATTCTCTATCAATAGCCCTTTGTTCCTGTAGTACAGCACTGTTTATCTTTCTTTTCCTATCAACTATTGCTCTACCTACCATCTTGTAATCTATCATCCTTTGTGTTAATGCTCTCATTTTCTATCCTTTATTTTGAAGTAACTATATTATAGCATATGTAACATTCAATGTCAACTACCCTGTTACCCTCGGCGGTCAACTTGAGGTCCTCAAAACGACCGCGGCGGTTAATTTGACCCCTTCTAATTACCCGCGACGGCACTCACTTTAACACGCTCTAAAGCCCTTCATTTGGGGCAGTATAGCTATTATTTTAATTAATCGTGTTTGTTATTATATAGTATATAATATATTATATATACAAATATCATATGTAGTTGTTACATTGTTTTATTTTACTTACACTTTATTTACTTACAATTGTCTCTCCATAGTTACCTTTCTTGCCTAGGAGAGACCTGCAAGGGAGAGACTGCTACATCAAGGCATTGATTGTAGTTATGCTTTAATATTGGTTTATTTCTTAGCCTTATCCCAAATAGCTAATTCTTTAGTATATCTAGCAGGAATCAAAGCATTAGGATTTATCATATAAACACTTTTTGAAATGCGTCTTACAAGATTCTTGTTTTTAAGTAATGTAAAACCTCGTAAAAACAATGCTTTATCTGTATTGCTAAACAAATAAGGTGCAACTTTAACTTGATATATCATTGTATTAGTATAGTTATCATAATGAATATTGTTCTTAATTATAAAGAAACAAAACTTTTCAGCACTTGTCATATTAGCAACTTCGTTTAGTAAATCTATAGATTTAGCTATATCTTTATGTTTATTATTCATGTAACCATCTCCTATCATAGTAAAACTTGGTTTTGCATTGTATATTGGTTTAGTGTAAACACGAACTTCTGTATTTTTAGAGAGTTCTTGTGTATTTATAATTACTTTATCTTCTTCTAAGCTATAAGTAGATATACTTTCTGTATTCAAAGACATAAATAATCCCTTTTCTATTTTATATTGTTCACTGTAAGTATAGCAAAGGGATACTTAAACATATATGAATCGTATATGTTTCTCTGTTCAAACATATATGAATCGTATATGTTTGAACCTTTCTCAAGCCCCAAATATAGGGATAGTTGTTCCCCTATATATCTAAGGGCCTATTTTATATACAAATTATGTATATTATTACCTATTATTTGTTACCATTATTAATATTTGTAGATAATACTTAAATGTATCTTAAGTTATTGTTGAAATACCTTGATAATTTAAGCTAGTTTTAAAATAACTGCTTAAAAAATAGGCAATTTACTGCTTAAAAAATGACCAATTATCAAAAATAACCCTATTTCCAATACATTACTTAACACTTAAAATTAGCTTAACATTTATCAGTTAACACTTAAAATTAACTTAAGAGCGGGGTCCAAAGACCCCATTATAAATTGAAGTCTTTTATATACAATATATAAGACCCCATTTTGATAATAATAACCTACGAAATACCATACGACATCATTCTTCAACGCCACCATTGTTTGCAGTACTACATTCCTTGTAGTGTTGTTTTAATATAGATAAATTACATTACTTAAAAAAGGAGAATTTAAATGCTAAACATTAAACATTTAGAAAATTTAAACAATTGTTCTAATTCAGAAATAGTAGAAGTAACAGGTGAAATATGTATTCAACCTATCACTATCAAGGTACAACAATATCTTAATTTCTATGGGCATACTATTGTTCAAGGATTATATAAAATGGATCTTGTTAATGATTTTCATTTAGCTTTATATAAAAGATATAGAAAAGCTATTAAACTTGAAGAGACTAAAACTAATACCTAAAAAAGGAGTAAATTATGGGATGGATCGGAGTAGGCATAGCATTATTTATTGGTTTTGCTTTAGCACCATATGTTATAGCATTTACAGTAGCTACAGTAATAATACTAGTAGCATTCATTAAAGATGTATTTCATCTGTAAAGAAGGATTATTTTGGAGTTCATTATACTAGTCGTTGCTATCATATTCCTGATAGCAACCAATAAGATTTGGAGCGGATATATCGCTATCAAATCAGAAGAAATTGAAGTCAGTATCGAAGATATGCGTACTGATTTACAACCAAAGATAAAAGAGGTCTATAATCGTCGTAAAAAGATGATAAAAGACGATGGTTGGGTATCTATTGATGATATCCGTAATTTAACAACTACAAATAAAATAGAGGAAAATAACAAATGAATAAAAGTACTAAAACAGTAGAGTTATCACCAATTGAGATCAAGATTGCACAGTTAGCAAAAGCTAAAAGAGCTAGACAAGAACAAGAACAATTAACTGCTTTAGATAATCCTAAAGTAGCTAATGTACATTTTATTAAAGAAGATAGTAAAACAATCAATATTATGATTGCTAAAATATCAGAAGCTACAGATAAACCTATTTACAGTGGCTTTATATATGATGAAATAACTGAGAAAATAGTCGCTATAGCTAATGCTTTACAATACGCTAAAGCAGAAGCTAGAGAGTTAATACCTACTGATTATTATGAAATATTCAGTCGTAGTATTTGTGATGCAATTATTAAAGCATATGGAAGATTACCATACCATAAAGAACCTACAATACTAACTCTAGCAGATGGTTCTACAAAAGTTATTGGAGCAGATACTGTACAACAAGCTCTTGAAGGCACTCAAGCAGATATTGAGACTCTTAAATGCTTCGTTAACATCATTGTAAGAGAATTAAATTTACTAAGTGATGTTGAAATTTCACAAGAACAATTTGACAGAGCATTTACTACTGCCCAAGCTAGAGCGATAGCTAAAAAAGAACTTAGTGACTTAGAAGAGTCATTAAGAGAGTAGATTTATAAATTGTTAAATCATTATAGTAACCTCATTTAATGAGGTTACTACTGTATATAATACACAAATCAAAGGGGTATAAAAATGAAAAAAGATAAAAGATTCACTATTGAATTGCCAGAGATAGTTAACTATTCAGACAGTGATTATGATGTAGCTGAGAATATGTTAAATAGTTTATTTTACAACTATAGTACAGATAGAAATTGGACATCTTTACCATATTGGATGGACCAATTTAGTAACCATACTAATGCTAATCGTATGATACTCAGATTAGTTGAAGATAATTGGATTATTACTAGAGTTGTTAAAACCAATTGGGCAGAAATGGCTATTAATCCTAATAAATTATTAGAAATGTTTACTAATGATGAATTAGTAAATCTTATCAAATATAGTAAACTTGATAAGAAATTTCCTTATAATGATTCTGTTCGTCCAATGGAGGGTGCTACTGATGTTAAACTTCCTAGTGGTACTCAGAAAACAGGTATTATTCGTATGGGTTTTAGTAAATGTAGTAATCATGAATTTAGCTATGATTTAACTATGTTAACTAAATATCGTAATGAAGTAATTAAAGTTACTGCTAAGAGTATGCGTAAACAAGAACAAAAACTTGGCTATTCTCTTCGTAATCCTGATGGGTATGATTATGAAAGTATCATTGAACTTGTTATTGATGAAATACTCAATGACCCTTATGCTACTTATCGTTTGGGTAAAGTAGTTATGGACAGTCGTGGCAGAGCTATCTATAATTGTGTTAAACAAATATTCAATCCACTTACTAATAAAATGGCTAGAGCATTAGTTGTAACACCTGCTGTTAGTGTATCTAAAGATGCTCTTAAATCTGCTTATCTATTTATAGCAGAACTTGCTTATGGTTTTGAAGCTGATATCAAGACTAAAGTTAAATTAGGTAAACAAGCCTATAAAATTAGATATTTTCATAACCTTGATTTAGCTACTGATGAAGGACTTGATAGTATGTTTGAGAACATTTGGTTAGAGAGATTATATGCTGATTTAGATGCATATAAACTTGATTTTAATCATATGGTCACTACTCCATTAGAAGTAGATTTTAGTGCTAGTAATCTTACTATTATTGGCATATTATTAGGACATAAAGATTATATTAATCCTAAGCAATATATGTGGAAAATAGATGGTCTTAGTAAACTTCATGTTAAATTTGCACAAACTCCATATGTATTTGGTAGCAGTGCTTCGGTACAATCATTATGGCGTAAAAATAAATTAGTATTTACTGATGAACAAGTTGCTATTATGCGTAAAGCACAATTAATAGGCAAATTTGCTATTGCTAATCGTTTTAAAGATATTGTTATTAAGCATTGTCAGCCTACAGAGCGTATGACTATTAAATGTAATACTAATTCATTTATAGTAGAATGCAATCGTTATAAGCGTGTTGGAGACACTACTAAGCAATATATTGTTTATGATAGTGAAGCTAAGAAACTTAAAGTAATTAGGCATACGAATACCCATAAAATACCTGATTTAAAGCAATTTAAGAGATATTTCAGTAGCTGTCTTATTCATAATCAAGATAGTTGGTTAGAAGATAATATCTGCAAAGACATGGATTGGATTCTTCCTAATCATGATGCAGGTATCACTACTTGGGTGGGTGCTAGTCAAATGCGTAAATCTGCTGTCAAATGGATGAGAATTATGAGAGATAATCGTAAACTTATAGTTGAAAGTTACCTTAAATCTATTAATCTTAATGATAAAGGATGGTCACTATACTTTAAGTTACTTAACGATATCAAGAAACTTAATAAGAGTAAGAGACTTACTATTAGTCCTTATCTATTAAAATAGGAAATTACTATGATACTATCAATAATTGGTATTGCTGTAGCATTTAATATCATTATTATTATGTGGAAATTTAAGCATAATCGTATAATGAATGCTATCATTGATGCTTCAGCATTAATGGCAGTAGCAGTAATATTTGGTGGTAGCTTTAATGCATTAGTAGTGGGTACTATTGGTTCATCCATAGTATCCATTTACTTGTTGATTATAGATAAACCTACTAAAAAGAAAAATAAACTAGTTAAGTTTGATATTAGTAATACTATACAAAGTATTAAGAGAACTTTAAATCTATAAGAGGGATTTATTCCCTCTCAATTATACAGGAGTAAATATAATGAAAATTAATATAATAAATCTTACACAACATACTATAAATGAGACTACTAGTGGACAGTCGTTTCCACCTAGTGGTATTGTAGCTAGAGTCAAAACAAATAATAAGAAATTAATGGCTCTTAATGGAATACCAGTATATCGTACTACTCTGTCAGAAGTAGAAGGATTGCCTGCTAAGAAACTTAATACTATCTATATTGTTTCAGCATTAGCTCTTAATGCTATATCTAAAGATAGAACAGATGTTGTAGCACCAGGTAATTTGCAAAGAAATGAAAATAGGCAACCAATTGGATGTTGTGGTTTTAGAATTAGTCAATAAAAATAGTAGTAGTCCCTTTGGGGATTGCTACTTACTTATTTTTTTATATAATTACTTATTTTTTTATTTCTATTCATAAAATAATAGAATAAATAAAGAAATTAAAAAGGTACTAAATGAAAGACATATATTTAAAAGTTATAGAAAATAGAGTACGCTTTAAAAACTTACATTGTATAGTAATACCTGATATAAAAGCTGCCGAAGAAATTGATAAACAATTATTAGAATATTCGGATGAATATGTACAAATGAAGAGTTACTTAAATAAAAGATATAAAACACCTGCTTTATTATGGCGAGAATTTAAAAATATAGTAGCACATAATTCAGAATGTATTACATATAATCGTAAAATGTTTCAATCTTATGATATATGGCAAGCTGATAAAGATTATGAATTAGATTGTGATAGTATTACAATAATAAAAAAGGATAATTAATGAAAACAATAAATATACTTACTCATTCTGGTGTATTTCATGCAGATGAAATCACTGCTTGTGCATTACTACAAGTAGCTTTAGAGACTATTAATAAAATAGACTATAATATAGTCATTACTCGTAGTAGAAATAAAGATGAATTTACTAATAGTAAATATGACTATATTGTTGATGTTGGTGGTAAATATGATGGTATTACATTATTTGACCATCATCAATTTGATAAAACTGATAAATTATATGGTTTATCATCAGCTGGTTTAGTTTATAAATATATTTGTAAGTTAGAACCTACATTTAGTACATATAAAACATTAGCAACATTTATTAATGATGTTGATAAACAAGATACTGGTATTCAAATTATGCCTAAATTTCATTACTGTAACCTTATTAGTATGACTAATAATGCAGATGTTAATAATAACAAACAGCAACTTAAATCTTTTTATTATATGTTACAATGTACTGTAGGCATAATTAGAAACATTATTCGTAAAGATATACAATTCATTGAATATAAGTCTTTAAGTCAAATAGTACCCATTCTGACTCTTTTTAAAGGGGGTAGTAATTATAATATTGTTATTGCTAATAAATATATTCCAACATCTTATTTTATTGGTAAAGCAGATATCATTATATATCCTGATACTGTAGATATTGAACAATATTGGATAAAAACAATTGAATTAACTAAGAATGAGTATGGTAGCAAATATTCATTGTCTGCTACTAATAGAGATGATGAAATATTTACCCATAAAGCTGGTTTTATTGGTAAATATAAACTTAATAATAATTCTATTAATTTTATACTAAATAATGAAAAATTTAATATAAATATTAATGAAGTTTATTTAAATTATCTAGGTGTAAAAAATTAACTAAAATCAGTTAAATTTAACTAATTTTTTACCTTCAATCTATACACATAAAATTTCGTGATTTCAATACACATTAGAACACATATAAGGGGTATTTTAGCCATTTTAGGTATATTTCGTACATTTGTACCTAATTTGTATTATAATGGCTATTTACCCTATTACCTCTTTAAATAGAGGTTGCCATAAGGTGTAAAACAATACTGACCACGATAGAAGGTCACTAGTTACCATAATTAATAATATATGGATTACCCAAATTCTATCAAAGGTACTTAAAATGCTAAAGGTAAATACGCTTAATATAAATTTTAAGTACCTTGTTTAGTTTAAATATATAAAAGAATAATAATATTTGGTAGTATATCTAATATAAACTCAATTGAATTTCAATAATTAGATTTTAATAGTAATAAACAATTATTATTTAAAAATATAATCAATAAATTTTTGAAAAATAAAAATAAAAATAAAAAAAAATAACATAAAGGATAAATTATGAAATATGCAAATCAAATATCAGATGATATTATTAAAACAATATTATCAGAAAAAGAATTACAAGAAACTAAAGAATTAGCTAAAGCACTCCTTAGTCTTGAGAGAGAGAAAAAAGCATTAGAAGATAGAGTTTATGAAAAATTAGATGGAAAAGTAATAGGAACTCTATATGAAGTAAGTTTAGAATATGTAGAAAAAACAGATGATATATATTTTAAATATGATGCAAATGTTTGTATGCATGTACCACAAAAACGCACTAAAAATATATTTCAAACAATATGGAATGCACTCCCTTTTTAAAGAAAATATTAATTATAATATTATTGTTATTTTCATATTTATAGATGATGAGTAGCTTTTATAATATTAATTTGTTATTATATATTATATAGAACATATACTAAAAGTAAGAGTTTTGGGCTATATTTGGGCTTTTATCGAAGATTTAAATGGAACCTCTAGAGATTCCCTAATGGTACTTGTAGAGGTTCCATTTCTTTAATTTATTATATAAAAGGATAATAAATGAAACATAGTAAAGAATATGCTGAAAAATTACGTATAGCGGCTAGAATTAATAAAGAACAGGGTATAAATGCTGCTATGCAAAAACTGCAACAGCTAGGATGTACTGATGCTATGACTTTTGAAGAAATAGCTATTGTTATAGGTGTATCCAAACAAGCTATTCAACAAATTATACAAAAAGCATTTAGAAAATTAGAACATCCTAAGTTAAATAAACAATTAAGATATTATTTAGATGAAGAAGATATTCCTGATAGCAATCTTAATTATTTTGGTGATAATTATGAAACAATGTAAAATTTGTGGTACAGAAATATCTTCAAGTAAAACTTATTGTATTTCTTGTCGAATTGCTAGACGTAAATTTCAACAACAGGAAGTTCTTAATAAAATTAAAAATGAACGAGATAAAAATCGTAAATTATTAGAGCATAAATGTAATATTATTCCTAAAAGTATTGATAAATGGTATTATAGTGCTAATTGGCTACAAAACCTAACAGGTTACAATAGAACTCAATTAACTAATAGGTTATTAAGATTACCTGTAGCTACAAAATATCAATCACATTACATCAAAAGTATTAATGGTTATGTAGGTATTAAAAATTTAGCATTTTATGATATTAGAAATATTTATAAAAATATAAAAACTACTAAACCAACTATTGCTAAATTATTAAAAAAGGAAATAGATGCTACAAATAAAATATAGTAAAGATATTTTAATTTATATCATAAAAACTTTGAGACAACAATATATTCAAGCAGCTATTCAACAAAATAAAGAAGTAAAGAATATATTAAAAAAGCAACTTTTTAAATACCGTAAATTATTAGATAAATATTATATAAAGGATATAAAATGATAAAGCTTAGTGATTTCCTAGTAGATATGGAAGATAGTGAAGACAATAAGGTATTAGTTACAGAAGCACATTTAAGAGAGTTTGCTCAACAGTGCAGAATGTGGGAACAAATTGCTCAAGAACAGACTGCTAAATTAACAGAAGCTCAGGAAACAATTCGAAAATTAAAAGATGAAGTAATGAGTTTCAAATTAAATCAACCAATTACAGTTGATTTATTTGCATAAAAAGGAATAAATAATGTTGCATAAATTAAAACATCTTGTGGAATATAAAAATAGAGTTGATATAATTTTAAACTATCTAAATGAAAGACAAAGAAGAGTATTGCAAAGAAAATTACATAAATTTGATAAGAAAGCGTATATAGCATTTCATAATCACTATAATGTTCCTACTTTTTCTATTTTTTATGATGCTGAAAACAAAGTGATAGCATATAATTATAAAAATGTAAGTTTTTTGTTGATATAACTATTGAAAATAAAAAAGAAGTTATAGATTTTTTGCTTAAGGAGTTAAATAATGAATAATGTAAATAAACAAGAAATACAAAGATGGTTGAATACCTTAGACGAACCATTAATTTGGGTAAAAGAAAAAGAAAATACTTTTAGTAGTTGGCATAAACAACCATTTCTAAGTTGTAACTGGCTTGATAATTATATTTATATAATAGATGACAACCTAGCTGAATTGAGAAAACTACAAATAGATAAACCAGGCACAAAGTTCGAGTATTGGAGTGAAAGGTCAAAGAAATGGAAGAAAATACAACCGATAAATTGGAATATTAATATAGATTATAGAATTAAAATAAAATACAAATATCCTATTTTTAAAGTAGGAAATAAAGGAACAGATGGCGAATATATAGTTAAGTTTACTTCTATAACAAATGGTGAAATAGTATTTGCTATGCCAAATAATTATTATACAGTTGGTGAAAAATTAACAAATTGGGTTAAACATACTGATGAAAGTTGGCAAGATGTTTTGTATGATGAAGAAAAAGGGTTGTATGACAAACAACCGGTATTGTGTTATGATAATTTGGATTTAACTACAAGAGTATTAAATTTTTATGATACAAAAAATAAAACTACATTTAGTTCTGATGGGACAAGAAATGGTTGTGGTTATGATAATTACATACCTTATTCACATCCTGATGATGATTTTATAATAGAAATGTATAAAAATTTAGAGGAGTAGAAAATGTCTAATAAAGAATTTAAGATTGGTGATTGGGTAACAATAGATGATATTATTTTTAAAATAGCTAGTATTATAGAACCTAATTTATATAGTTCTACAATGACAGACACAAAGGAATTACATTACGAATTTTATGGTTCAGAATTAGAATTATGGAAACCAAAAAATAAAGAATTATGTGTATTTTGGGATAACAATTGTAATGAATATTATATTGGTAAGTATGGAGAACCTGCATTTAAAAATACTTTTAATTGTGATACTTTAGCAGAATATACAATTTCATTTTGGGATAATGTAGCACCATTAGAATTTGTACAGATATTAAAGAAAATATAATGATAAAAATTTATTTTAATTTAGAGTTTTCTCAGGATTTTGAGATAGAGATGAGTGAAAAAGAGTATGCTGTGTTTTCTTCTATGGATTTTCTCGAAAAAGAGAAAAATTTGATAAATAAAAATAATAGTAATTTAGTAGGTATAGAATCCTACAAAAAAGAGAAGGATAAAAAATGAAAATTTTATTAAAGTTCATAATGCTTGTATTTGTTTTAAATTTCTTTACTGCTTGTCAATGGAATAGGGATGCTGATATAGCCTCTAGCAACCTTTCCAAACAAGCAGATATGTTTGAAATAAACAGAAGAATTATATTCTATAATGGTATAACAGGGAAATATATTTTAGCTATAAAAGGATATTGTTCTATTAAAGATGAAAAAAATCAGTTAGAAGTTACTTGCAAAATTGCTCCTGGTCAATACAAAAAACATTTTCTAGGCTTATCAGACAATGTCACTTATTTTGCAGAACAAATAAATTCAGCAAAAACTTCTGTTTCTGCATATTCTGTTGTGTTTAAACCTTCTGCTATAATACCCAACATTGATCTAGAATAAAATAAAAAAGAAAAGGATAAAAAATGACTAGAGAAGAAGCATTAGCTATTAAAGAATTAAAATTTAACAACAATGGAAGACCGGTAGAAACTAAACAAACTGATGCTACAAAACTTATTATCAATAAAATCTATGATAATATAGAAAGTAGAGTTTGTAGAAATTGTAAATGGTATAACGAACCTATATGTCTAGTCTCTAAATGTGAAGATATAAATGAATTAGGTCAATATATTGTTCGTCCCACTTTTGGATGTAATGAATGGGAGAATAAGAAATGAAAAAAGATTTATTAAAAAATATTAAATAAAAAAATAAAATGGCAAGAAAAATAGGAAATGAATAATGTTTAAAGTATTAGATAAAATATGTGAACCAACAAGTGGCAGTGAATATAGTACTTATATAGATTTATACGCAAGGGAGGATTGTGTTATAGGTGCAGGGGAAACCAAACTTGTAAGACTTGGTGTAAAAATTGATTTAGAAAAGCTTTACAAAAATTGGTTTTATCTAACTGAATTAGGAGTTGGTGGAAAAACGAGTTGGAAGATTTTTCTAAAATCCCATTATCTTCAACTAATGATAAATGACTTATTGGCAACTAAAGGCCTAATACTTGGTAATGGTGTGAGGATTATAGACCTTGATTTTGCGGATGAAATCAAAATGATAATTCATAATCCATTAAGTGATATTGATGAAATTGGTATCAGATTTGGTGTGAAAAATAGACCGAGAATAGAAATCAAAAAAGGCAACAAGATAGCTCAAATTATGCTATTGGAGCATAAAAGTTATTTAATGAATATCGAAAGTAATAATAAAAAATAGAGGATTCGATTCACTGATTAGAAATTGAACATAATTAAAAAATTAAATATAAGACCCAGAATAAAAGGATAAATAATGATAGAATCAACACATATTATAGTAGATGCTGTATTTGATACAGGTAAATTTATGTATATTTCCTTATCTGTTCCATTATCTAAACGAAAACAAAAATATAATGGAAGTATTCAAGAAAATTATAATCTAACTAAAGAAGATTTTATAGTTATTGAAACTTTTATCGCAGTTACTATAAATAAATATCTTAAATCTAAGGATAAATAATGACATTTAAACCAAAATTATATTATATAATAGTAGTTACTATTATTACAAGTACATTAGCAATTTTAGTATATAATTATGGTATTAAACAAATTAAACCACCAAAAACTATTACTAAAATTATTTATAAAAATAAGATAATAATAAAACGACCCAAAGGAGTTTTGCTTTCTATAACGAAGCAGACACTATTAAATGATATATCTAACTATAAAAGTATATCTATAAATTCAAAAGCAAAAATTTTAAAAGCAATTTATAAATACAGTGCTAAATATAAATTAAATCCCTTATTAGTGTACTCTGTATTAGCTACAGAAAGCTCATTTAGATTTTGGATAAAACATTCTATAGTAACTATTACAATCACTAAAAAGTCTATTAAAACTCGTGCAATAGGTATAGGAGCAATAATTTGGGAATGGTGGTCTAAAGACTTAATATCTAACAATATAGCTACTGTAAAATCTGATTTATTTCAAATATCAAATAATATTGAAGCTACTTGCTATATACTTAATAAATTATCTACTCAACCAATTCTTAAAGGAACTACAACTAAACAAGAGTCAGCATTTCTTAGATATTTTGGTGGTGGTTCTAAGAATAAATGGTATGTAGATAAAGTAAATAAAGTTATGAGTAATTTATTAAAACAAGAACTATATAAATAAAGGAATAATATGTTTTTAACAAAAATAGAAACTTTAGTATTGGCTACATTAGGATTTATAGGTATCTTAATATTAAATTTATATTTAAAGTAATAACTATGATAACAATACAAACATTAATAAAAAAATTATCAAAAGATAAACAACATGATGCCTATACATTATTAAAAAGATTACCATTATTACCTACTGGTAAAGCAAATATGAAAGGTGTTTATAGTTATAAACTTACAGATATACTACATACATTGAAAATGAAAAAATGTAGAAGTAAAAACTCTAAGGAATTAACTAAAGAATTAATAATTATTGCAAATAAAATACTAGAGGAAACTTAATATGAATACAATATTTAAAGAAATAAGTGCAAAATTCGATAATATATTTAAAGATAAAAATAATATAGAAAAATTAAAAGATACAATAGATAATAAATGTACTGATTCAAATTTCGATGAAATTCTACTTATTCTTAAAGAATTAAATGGAATATACTATAATGTTACTTTATATCATAGTATATCTACTGAATTAAAATATCAATTATTCCATAAATATAAAAATTATTTATATCCTTTTTTAACTTCAAATGGAATAAAAAGATATATTAAATGGTTAAAATTAAATGATATAAAAAATAAACAATTTAAAATAGAATTAAATGATTTTTCATATAAAGTATTTGAACAATATTTAAAGCAATCTAATTCTTTAGATGCTTCAAATGCTATTGAATATCATAAACAACTCGAAATATTATATTCAAATAATAATAATATTAATGGAGAATTACTTGAAAAATTTAATAATTTAATATATGACAATACTGTTAAATCACAAAAATACTTAAAAAGCATAGTTAATTATAATTATTTAGGTATTATTTCACACTTCATAAAATGTAAATTTTTAAATTATTCAAATATTTCAGATAATAATTTGGATTTATTAATCAATTTAAATAATGTAAAAAATATAATTAATAAATTAAAATTACCTATAATACCTTATATGTATATATTAGTATCATCAGATGTACCAATATTACATTCTACTAGTAAATTTAATACTAAAAAAATGTCTTATACTAATTATGTTTATATTCATACTATAATAGTATTTTTAAAATATTTAGATAAAATAGGTACTATAAATAAATCTTTAAAAGATATGATTATTAATTTAGAACAAACTTTAAGTAAAGTAGTAGAAACAAAAACTATAATAACTGCTAAAAAAGATATACAACAATTTTATAAAAATTGTGCAATATACACGGAGTTAGCAAATGACACAAAAAGAAGCACAACAACGCAATAGATATATATTTCAATTAACAAATGCATTTAATACAATATCAAATGTAAATTATTACCCTGAAGATATTAAAAATGACTTACCAGTTGATTTTTTAAATAAATGCAAAATATTAACTGAAATTTTTAGACATAGTAAAACCTATAGAAAACAACAATACTGCAAACATCCCTCTAAAGGCATTATAGTAACTTCTGAAGGTACTATTATATGTCTAAGATGTTCTAAAGTATTAAATACAAAAGAATTAAAATAAATAAAGGAAATAATATGAGAGTTAAATTATTACATAGTACACCTCTTGAGGTTTGTTCACAAGCAATAAGAACTTGCTGGGATTCTAATAATAAATCAGATACACATAAAAAGGCTTGTTGTAGAATTTGTAGTAGTACTAATATTGAATCTTTAAAAGATTCTAATTATCTTTTTCAATGCAACACTTGTGGAAACGAATCTGACTCTTTGGAGTATAGAGTTATTACAGGTGAAAAAGATAAGGCACTTATAGACAAAGTTGGTAATAAATTTAAACATAATTCAACACTAGAAATGTTACAGTATCATTTTGATATTCAAAATATATCTACTTCTTGTCTTTTAGAATTAACAAGACATCGTACATTTAGTTATGCTGTTCAAAGTACAAGATATACTACTAAAAAAAGAAAAGACGATTTATCAGTATCATATAGCCATAATAATTCAATAAATATAGCTATAGATAAAATTATGAATATAGTTAAAGAAGAAATAGAAAAAGGTGTAGATAATGATGATTTAAAATTATTATTACCACAAGCATATAATTATTCTTTAGTTTTAAGGTGTGATGCTAGAAATTTACAAAATTTTTTAGCTTTACGCACAAATAAGCAAGCACATTATCATATTAGAGAATTAGCTTATAATATTTATGAAGCCTTACCTGATGAACATAAATATCTATTTAAAGAATTTGTAAATAAAAATTAATAAGGAAATAATATGCCACAATTTAAACAATTTGCAGATGCAGTACATAAACAATTTGTACAAATGCAACAAGAAAATGAGGTATTATATCTTGTAGATATAACTAAAGATCAAATATGGGATAAGTATTTATCTTCATTTAAATTAGAAGATAATCCTATTTATCGTGAACGAACAGAACATGATTGTTCTAATTGTAAGAATTTTATAAAAAATATAGGAACAATTGTAGCTATAAAAGATGATAATTCTATAGGAACAATATGGGATAATTTTAATGTTCCACACCCTTATAATTATGTTACTGAAATTTTAGCAGATTATATAAAAACTACTCCTATAATTTCTATATTTAAACATAAATTTCCTACATTTAGTGTAAAGACTAATTATGAAGAAATTAATGGTAAAGTAAAATCATATAATCACTTTTATGGTAAACTTTTACCTAAATTTCTCTCTGATGATTATATGGCAGAAAGAAATAAAAGTAATGAAAAATTTAATGTGTACAAAAGAGGTTTAATAGATATTTCATTACAAGCAATTGATACTGTATTAGAATTAATATCTTCAAATAATTTATACCGTGGAAAAGAATTTGAAACTAAAATAAAACAATTTAAACAATTAAAATTAGCATGCAACTATATGGATAGTTACATATGGAAAACATTGTATGATTCTGCTGCTACTATTCGTAATTCAGTTATTGGTACATTGCTTTTAGATTTATCAAATAATATGTCAATAGAAAAAGCTGTTAAATCTTTTGAACAAAAAACAGCTCCTACTAATTATAAACGACCTAAAGCAATCGTAACAGAATCTATGATAAAATCAGCTATTAAAGAAATTGATAATTTAGGTATTAGAGATACATTACAACGAAGACATGCTGTATTTACAGATATTTCAATTAATGATATTTTATTTGTAGATAGATCTATAAAACTTAAAGATACTGATCCATTATTACAAACATTAGGAATAACTTCTGAAACAAAAGTTAATATTGATACTTTAAAAAATGTTCCTGAAATTTCTATTGATAAATTTATTTCAGAAGTATTACCACAAACTACTGAGTTAAAATTAGCTACATTACCAGATATGGAAGCTAATAAAATATTTTTAGCAGCTCCTGTTACAGACGATATTCCTAATATACTTCAATGGGATAATAATTTTACTTGGTCTTATGAAGGTAATGTAACTGATTCTGATATTACTAAAAATGTAGCAGAAAAAGGTGGACAAATTAATGGTATTCTTAGATTTTCACTTCAATGGAATGATAGTTTACAAGATAAAGATATAGATTTAGATGCACATTGTAATGAAACCATTAATTCAAAACAATTTGAAATTTATTATGGTAGAAAACAATCATCCATAACAAAAGGAATTTTAGATATTGATATCATAAAACCGAGTGATTCCATAGCTATAGAAAATATTGTTTGGCAACAATTAAAAAATGGTACATACAAAATGTTTGTACATAATTTTTCTTCAAATTCATTAAAAAATGGATTTAAATGTGAAATAGTTTTTAATAATACTAAATATACTTATCATTGTAAAAAACGAGTATCTGGTAGAAGTATTATTGATATAGCAACAGTAACATATAAAAATGGGCAAATATTAATTCAACATCATTTAGAACCAAAAGAATCATCAATAGCTAAATTTATACCAATAGATATGATTATGTTATCACCAAATCATTGGATAGGTAATAATATTGGTAATAAACATTATATATTTGTGTCTTCATCAGTTACTACAGATAAACCATTTAGAGGTCTTTATAATGAATTTTTAAATAATAAATATCAAAAACATAAAAAAGCTTTTGATTTATTAGCTTCTAAATTACAATGTACACCAAATGAAAATGGTATTTCAGGTTATGGTTTTAGTGAAACAAAAAAAATAAATATCTTTGTTAAAACTAATAAACAAATTTATAAAATAAAAATAGGAAAATAACATGTATAAAACTGCAATAAAACAACGATATAGATATAATACACCTAGGGGTTTAGTAACAACTGAAGACCTTTGGACAATTCCTTTAACTAATAATACTAATTTTAATTTAGATACTATTGCTATAGAAATTGCTAAAGAATTAGAATCATTAGATACCAAATCTTTTGTAAATCCAGCATCTAATATAGATAAAGTTAGACTATTACAAGCAAAACTTGCAATAATTAAAGATATAATTGCTGATAAATTAGCTGAACAAGAAGCTAAAAAACAAGTACAGTTTAAAGCTGAAAGAAGACAAAAAATACTTGAAATTTTAGCATCTAAAGAAGATAAAGCTCTTAAGAAAAAATCTCAAAAAGAACTTCTTAAAGAATTAGAAGAATTAGATTAATTATATTTTAAAATATATGATTAATCTTGTATAAATTATAAAAGGAGAATTAATGGCAAATATTTTATCACAAAAAGAAATCAATGCTTTATTAGAAGTAACAGAAGAGATGCGTTTCTTAGATATTTTAAATATTTTAAAACATGATGGGAAATTCCAAGGAACAGTAGAAAACGTAAAAGTTGTTTATGATTTAGAAAAAATTCAACAAATTATAACTTTTTTAGAAAATGAAGTAAAAAGGAATTAAAATGAAAACATTTAAAGATACTGAATATGGTGATTTAACAGGACAGGATTATAAAGGTGATATAGATGTAACAGAAGAGAATTTAGCTTCACTCAAAGGTGCTCCTAAGACAGTCAGTGGTAATTTTTCTTGTGGTTATAATGAACTTACTTCCCTTAAAGGTGCTCCTAAATCAGTTGGTGGTAATTTTTATTGTAGTTATAATAAACTAACTTCCCTTGAAGGTGCTCCTAAAACAATCGGTGGTTATTTTTATTGTGATGATAATCAGCTTACTTCCCTTAAAGGTGCTCCTAAAACAATCGGTGGTTATTTTTTTTGTGATGATAATAAACTTACTTCCCTTGAAGGTGCTCCTAAAACTGTTGGTGGTGATTTTTGGTGTCAAAATAACAAGGAACTTACTTCTAAATCTTTAGAAGAACTACTTTATTCAAATATAAAAGGTAAAATTTATATTGATGAAGGCCTTAAACTTCCTGACTATAAACTATTCAAGACCGTAGGTAAAGACATAAAGAAATACAGAAAGATAATGAAACTCAAGGAATTAAAATGAGTAATAACAAATTTTGGTTAGGGATATGGTCATTAATAGTTGTGATTATTTTAGGTATTACATTTAGTGTTGTAGCATATAAGTATTATACAAATGTACTTCTTGTTAAAAGTAATTATACACAAATAAGAGTACCTATCAATTATACAACGATATGGGTTAAAGAAAGTAAAAAATGAAAATAATTTTATTTATTTTAGCAATATAAGTACTAAACTATAATATAAATAAAAATGAATAGCTAAAAAGGAATTAAAATGAACAATATATCATTACAAATGATTAAAACAAATATACAAGCACAATTAGATGGTAAACAAATTTTACCAATGTGTTTATTTGGGAATCCTGGAATAGGTAAAGAACAACCTCTTTATAGTAGGATTCTTACACCGAATGGTTGGACTACTATGGGCAATATTAAAGTTGGAGATAAAGTATGTAGCCCCAATAAAACTTATAATACTGTTACAGCTATTCATCCCCAAGGTGTAAAAGATGTTTATACTGTATATTTTAACGATAATACAAGTGTTGATTGTGGATTAAATCATTTATGGAAAGTATCTCGTAGTACTTGGGGAAATGAAGAATTTCGTACTATGTCTACTAAAGAATTATTAAAATTACATACTAATAATAATGTAAAATATATTGCAGAAGTTCCTTTAACTATTATTGAATATCCAGAAGCTAATCTTCCTTTACATCCATATCTTTTAGGAGCTTTAATTGGAAATGGTAGTTTACGTAAAATTATTTGTTTATCCTCACATGCAAATCAACAAGAAATTATAGCTAAATGTAATTCATTATTACCAAAAGGTATTATTTCTGGAAGTATTCATAATATATCTAAAAATAGAATACAACAAACTTTTATTTGTAGCATACCTGAAATTAATCCTCTTAAAGATACTTTAATTTCTTTACACTTATATAAAACATATAGTTATACTAAATTTATTCCACAATTATATTTACAAAGTTCTTATGATCAGCGTATCCAATTACTTAATGGTTTAATGGATACTAATGGTAGTGCTTCTAAATCTCGTAATCGTAGTACTTATAATACATCTTCTATACAATTGGCAAGAAATATTAAAGAACTTGTCTATTCTTTAGGAGGTATAGCTAAAATAACTTCACAAATTCGTAAGAATAGACGAATTGAATATCGTTTACAAATACAATTTACATCTCTTAATCCGTTTACAATAGTAGATAAAGCTAATAAACTTACACCTCATAAACAAAATGGAGTTCGTAAATGTATTGTTGAAATTGTTAAAACTGATAAACAAACTGAACAACAATGTATTAGTTTAGATGGTGACCATTTATATATTACAGATGGTTTTACTACTACACATAATACTAGTGTATGTTCTCAAGTAGCAGAACAATTAAATATTGGATTTATTAATTTATCAATGCCTGCTACTAAATTAGAACAATTTAGTGGTATTCCTACATTTACACCTATGAAAAATCTTAAACAATACTCCATTACAAATGCTGAAAATATTCAAGGAACAGTTTGGTCTGCTCCTGAAATACTTGTTAATGCTAATCGTATAGCAGAAGAAAAAAATGGTTGTCTTATATTACTTGATGATTTTCATGAACTTGGTAAAAATAGAGCAGTAATGGCTATTATGTATGAATTACTACTTGAACGAAAACTAGGTGATCTTAAATTTCATCCTAAAGTAGCTTTTATATCCGCTATGAATCATAGTGAAGCAGCTGGTTTTACAGGACTCCCCTCAGCTATTAATGATAGACTTAGTTTACATAAAATTAGTTATAACCATGATTATTGGTTAGAGCATTATGGTAGATATCTTCATCATTTTATATCTACATTTATTAAAGGTAATGCTAATTATGTTACAGAGCCAGAATCAACTTCAACAGAATCTGCTGGATCACCTCGTTCTTGGACTTATTTTAGCAATCTTTTATATATATATGATGAACAATTTATTATAGATAATGCTTTAATATTAGCTAAACAATTTATGTCATCAGAAGCAGCAGATGCTTTTAATAAGCATGTACAATATATAGCTGCTATAGATTTTACTAATATAGTAAAAACAAAACAATTACAAAAAATAATTGATTTAAATTTCACAGAAAAAGTATTATGGCCTGAAATCATCCAATATATTTCAACAGTAGAAGATGCTGCATATTTAGTTGATTTAATTAATTATAATGCTGATGATGATTTATTCATTGGTTATTTAGTAGCTAAATTTTATGATAAATATGTTCTAAAAGAAAGAGGGCAAGCTATTACAACTGCTCAATCTATTATGATTGAAAAGTTAATTTTAGATAATTTTGATATAATGAATTATAAATTAACTACTAAAGAAAAAAAGTT
>Ga0256842_1000317_pt1 | contig 42185 bp, 47 predicted proteins | sample 4559240metaG_FD_185973 | JGI IMG/M metagenome (GOLD analysis project Ga0256842, IMG submission 185973) | Hydrothermal vent microbial communities from Guaymas Basin, Mexico - 4559-240 | ecosystem: Environmental > Aquatic > Marine > Hydrothermal vents | place: Mexico: Guaymas Basin | collected...
GGTAGGTTACCCACGTGTTACTGAGCCGTCCGCCGGGCCGCCCCCATAGCCGGGCGGCCCTCGACTTGCATGGCTTAGTCGGACCCCGATAGCGGTGGCCTCCGGCAGGATCAACCGGAGTTAGGGGTGGCGGCCGCAAGGATTTGGGTCCGCGGCGGGGCTTTCACGGCCCCGGGGGGCGGGCTTGCGTCGGCCCCGGGGCCCCGGGGGTTGTTCCCCCCGGGGTTGCCCGGGGCCCCATCGGGGGGCTCTCCCTCCGCGGCCATTCCCGGCGGGGAGGCGGGTTGTATATTAAACTTTCGGGTCGTCTGGGCCGTGCGTGCCGGTTCTTCCTCGCTGGAAACCCTATTTAAGCGTGGGCCGACGGCCGCGGGGAGCGCCATGGTCTCGCTCGACGCGGCGAGGGGTCCGGTTCGTGCGGGGCGAGCGTGCCGGGCGGGCTGCCGGGTCTCCACCGAGGTGGTCTTCGTGCGGAGGGAGCGAGGGGCTCGGGAGATCCGGCGGGTCCTCGGGAGTGGGTTCGTGGACCTGGTGGTGGACCGGGTGGTGAGGCGGGGCGCGCTGGAGGGGTTGGAGCGGGTGCGAGGGGCGTGGTCGGTCAAGGGTGGGTAGGTCATCGGGCGGGCCTCCCCTTCGCGGGCACTCGTCATCCCGGTCGTCGTTACGCTCTTCGTAACGATTGTCGCCGGCGCGGGGCGGCCGGTCAGCACCCTCGGGACCTATCATCGCGCGTGGCTCAAGATGGGGCTAATCCCCGCGTCATCCCGACCGCCCCGGTGGTGGTGCCGGCCTTCGGGGTTTAATGGGTGCGGTCGGGTGGGCGGTTTGCGATCATCCCGTCCGGTCGTCCCCCGTGGCCGTGTCCTCATCCCGTCGGTCCCCTTCGAGCTCCTGGAGGGAAGGGTGTTGTGAGCTCGCGGCGAGGTCGGGGGTGCAGCCGGCGGGGACGGTGGCGCCGTGGTGAGTCCGCCGCCGGGGGTGGGGCTTGAAGCGCTTCACGTCCGGTCCCGCTCGGGGGCGTGGATCTCGTAGAAGCCCTCGTAGGCGGAGTGGTAAGAGGGGACGCCGAGGCGCTGGAGGGCGCGCTCGAGTTCGCGCTCGAGCTCGCGGTAGGGTGCGGGGTCGTCGGTGGTCTCGAGCAGGTGGGCGCGGTGGGCGCGGTCGCAGGTGGCTCGGCAGGGGACGAAGCCCTCGGTGAGGACGGTGGTGGTGGGTGGGTCGTGGTCGTAGCGGGTGTGGCCGTCGAGGAAGTAGTCGACGCAGCAGTCGGGGTAGTCGAGGAAGCGGCCGATGAGCTCGTCGTCGAGGGTGTACACGCCGAGGCGCTCGGCGACGTAGGGGTGCAGGGCGGGGCGGACGTGGAGGCCGGAGTTCTCCCAGAGCTCGAGCTCGGTCTCGACGATGGCGGTGCAGAGCTGGAGGTCGTGTGGGGTGGTGCGCTGGAGGGCGAACCGGGCGATGGGGTGGGGCTCGGGGAGGTCGCCGGTGCCCTCGAGGTGGGACTGCAGGTCCTGTAGGAAGTTAAGCACTCGCTCGAGCGCGTGCAAGGTGGCCGCCCCGGGATGAGGAGCTAGTCCGGGGGTGAGGGTCTCCCGATGATCGGCCTCCACGGCCCCTGACCGGTCGTAGCGGTTTTACGCTTATCTTCCCGGGCGCGTTGGGGGTGGCTCGGCTTGGTCGTGGTGCGCTCGGTTTCGAGGCTGCACGTGACGCTGATCGACCTGCACGGTGGGCTGGGCCGCGTGGACGGTAGCGTGGGGGTGACGTTGGAGGAGCCGTGGATGGAGTTCGAGGTGGAGCGGGCGGAGGATGGGGTGGAGGTGGTGGGGAAGGGTGAGGTGGCGGAGAAGGCGGAGCGGGCGGCGCGGGTGGTGCTGGAGGAGTTCGGGCTGGAGGGTGGCGCGCGGGTCGTGGTGCGTCGGTCGTACCCGGAGCACGTGGGGCTGGGCTCGGGGACGCAGGCGACGCTGTCGGCGGCGGTGGGCGTGCTGGAGGCGTTCGGGGTGGAGGAGTACGACGTGCGGGAGCTGGCGGACCTGCTGGGTCGCGGTGGGACGTCGGGGATCGGGGTGGCGGCGTTCGAGGGTGGTGGGTTCATCGTGGACGGTGGGCACCGGTTCGGTGAGGGTGGGAAGGAGGGGTTCAAGCCGTCGTCGGCGTCGGGCGAGGTGCCGCCGGCGCCGGTGGTGGCGCGGCTGGACGTGCCGGAGGACTGGCGGTTTGTGCTGGCGATCCCGGAGGTTAGGCGGGGGGCGCACGGGGACGAGGAGGTGGACATCTTCCGGCGGTACTGCCCGGTGCCGGCGCGGGAGGTGGAGAGGGTGTGCCGGCTGGTGTTGATGGTGATGCTGCCGGCGGTGGCGGAGGGGGATGCGGAGGCGTTCGGTCGGGCTGTGGACGAGGTGCAGGAGCTGGGGTTCAAGCGGGTGGAGGTGGGGCTGCAGGACGAGGTGGTGCGGGAGCTGATGGAGGTGGCGCGTGGGGCGGGCGCGTACGGTGCCGGGCTGAGCTCGTTCGGGCCGACGGTGTACGCGGTGTGCGACTCGGCGTCGGCGGGCGATGTAGCGCGGGAGCTGGAGCGGTTCCTGAAGGAGCGTGGGGTGGGTGGCGAGGTGATCGTGTCGGGGCCCCGAAACGAGGGGTTCGAGGTGCGCGGGTGAGAAAAGGGTTCAAATAGGGCGGCGGGGTGAGTACGCGCGCGTTCCGTGGGGAAGGGAAACATAAGCGTTTTTTGGCGGGTCGGACGGGTCTTATGGTGAGCGTCGGCCGATGATCGGGGGGCCGGCTCGTTGGGCGTGTACGTGGCTGAGAACATCACGGGCGTGTACGCCTTCGATGAGGAGGGTAACCTGATCGACAGCGAGCCGTTCCCGGCGGATCCGGACGAGATCGTGGACCGGCTGATCCGGAAGGAGCGCGGTGAGGTGCTGGAGGAGGAAGAGAAGCTGCTCTCGAGGCTGGACGCGGACACGATCAACTTCGAGGGTACGAAGGCGGACCGTGAGCGGCTGGAGGACGTGGTGGACGGCGAGCTGATCGTGGAGTTCCCGAACGTGGCGGGTGAGATCCTGCGCGAGCGGGCGCGGGAGCTGGCCGTTGAGGTCGGTGTGATCGAGTCCGAGGAGGAGTACTCGGAGCTGGCCTACGAGGTCGGTATCAAGCTGTCGAAGCGGAAGGTGCGGGAGACGGTCGAGGAGCGGGACAAGATGATCATCCAGGCGATCAACACGATCGACGACATCGACCGGATCCTGAACATCCTGACGGATCGGGTGCGGGAGTGGTACGGGATCCACTTCCCAGAGATCAACAAGATCGTGAAGAAGCACGACGACTTCGTGACGCTGGTGGCGGAGCTGGGTCATCGAGACAACTTCACGAAGGAGAAGATCAAGGAGGTGCTGCCGGACTTCCCCGACCACCTGGCGGAGAAGCTGGAGGAGGCCGCGAAGGACTCGATGGGTGCGGAGATGGACGAGAAGGACCTGCAGGCCGTGCAGCGGGTGGCGGAGATCGCGCGGGAGCTGTACGAGATCCGGCGGAAGACGGCGGACTACATCGACGAGTCGATGGACGACGTGGCCCCGAACATCAAGGCGCTGGTGGGCCCGCTGATCGGCGCGCGGCTGATCGCGCTGGCCGGTGGTCTGAAGGAGATGGCGCGGCTGCCGGCGAGCACGATCCAGCTGCTGGGTGCGGAGAAGGCGCTGTTCCGGCACCTGACGAAGGGTACGAAGCCGCCGAAGCACGGTGTGATCTTCCAGCACCCGCTGATCCACCGGAGCCCGTGGTGGCAGCGCGGTAAGATCGCGCGGGCGCTGGCGGGTAAGCTGGCGATCGCGGCGCGGATCGACGCGTACTCGGGTGAGTACCGGGGCGACGAGCTGAAGCGGCAGCTGGAGCAGCGGGTGAAGGAGATCAAGGAGAAGTACCCGAAGCCACCGAAGCGGCGCGGGCGCGGTCGGCCGCCGCGCGGTCGGCGCGGTCGGCGTCGCCGGTCGCCGAGGCGCTCGCGCCGGGACCGGAGGCGCCGCTCGCGCAGGCGCTGAATTTTTCCGCCCTTAAACCACCCCTCCACCCGGGGGTGGTGAGAGATGGTCGAGGTCGAGATCGAGCCGCACGAGGAGTTCGAGGGCGTGTACTGGGCGATCTTCGAGGACGGTACGCGGAAGCCCGCGACGGAGAACCTGGTCCCGGGTCACCAGGTGTACGGTGAGCGGCTGGTGGAGTACGACGGCACGGAGTACCGGGTCTGGGAGCCGGGTCGGAGCAAGCTGGCCGCGATGATCATGAACGGCATGGAGCACTTCCCGTTCGAGGAGGGGAGCCGGGTCCTCTACCTGGGCGCGGCGGCGGGTACGACGCCCTCGCACGTGTCGGACATCATCAAGGAGTCGGGCATTGAGTACTGCGTGGAGTTCGCGTCGCGAATGATGCAGGAGCTGATCCCGGTGTGCGAGAAGCGGCCGAACATGGTGCCGATCCTGGGCGACGCGACCAAGCCGCACGAGTACGCGGAGATCGTGGACCAGGTGGACGTGATCTACCAGGACATCGCGCAGCCGAAGCAGGCGGAGGTCGTGGCGGACAACGCAGAGGCGTTCCTGAAGCCGGGCGGGATCATCATCGTGGCGGTTAAGTCGCGCTCGATCGACGTGACGAAGGAGCCGGAGGAGGTGTTCAAGGAGGAGGAGCGGAAGCTGGAGGAGCGCGGCTTCGAGATCCTGGAGGTCATCGACCTGGAGCCGTACGAGCGCGACCACGTGGGCATCGTGGCGGAGTACCAGGGCTAGCGCCCGCCCACGCTCATCCAGTGATGAGCATTTCGCTAGCCGACGTCGTGGATGACGAGTTACTCCCGCTCTGAGCCCGCAACCATTTTTTATTCAAGGTGACCGGGCCCCGATGACTGCATTCACCCCTCCTGACCTGGTGATGAGGCGGTCCCCCTAGAAGGAGGGCCCGATGAGGAGGCAGCCCCAGCCTGAGGTATGACGACGGAGAGCCGAGCCGAGGGATCCGGGGTGCGAGCGTGACCCCTCTCGAGCTCCTCGCCGTGGCCATCCCCTCCCTTTACATGGGCTGGACGATCGGGGCGGACGACGCGGGCGCCGCGATGGGCTCGGCCGTCGGCGCCGGCGTGTTCACCACCCGGCAGGCCGTCATCCTGATCGCCGTGTTCACGACCCTCGGCGCCGTGCTGGAGGGGCACAAGGTCGTCAAGACCCTCGGAAAGGGCGTGGTCCACGGCCACTTCGACCCCGTCCTCGCGGGCGCCACGGTCCTCGTCGCGGCCGTGTGGTGCCACCTCGCCGTCATGATGGGCGTTCCCATCTCAACGACCCAGGCCACCGTGGGCGCCATCGCCGGGGCCGGATTCGCCCTGGGACTGCCCGTAGACTGGAGCAAGTTCTCCGAGATCGCCGTGAGCTGGCTGGTGGCGCCGACCCTTGCCGCCGTGCCGGCCTACGTCATCTCCCGGCGGCTCCGGGGGCTGCTGCGCGCGAAGAGGCGGTCGCTGGGCGAGCTGGAGCGCATGATGAGGCTGTTTCTCACGGTCTCCGGCTGCTACGTGGCTTACTCCATCGGTGCCAACAACGCGGCCAACGCGGTGGCCCCGCTCGTGATGTCGGGCGTGCTCGACACGAGGAAGGCGGCCGTGATCGGCGGCATCATGATCTCGCTGGGCGCCCTGACGGCCGGCTCGCGCGTCATCGAGACCGTGGGGCGAAAGATCACCAAGCTGGACCCCGTAACCGCCTTCTCCGCCCAGTTCTCCGCCGCGGCGGTGACGCACGGCGCCTCGGAGCTCGGGCTGCCGATCTCGATCAACGAGACGACCGCGGGCGCGGTCATCGGGGTGGGCGTGTCCCAGGGCGAGCTGAACCTGTACACGGTTAGGAAGATCCTCGTGACCTGGGCTGTGAGCCCGCTCGGCGCCTTCGTGATGGCCTTCACGCTCGCCCACCTCTACCTCCTCGTCAAAGGGGCGGTTCAGGCTTGATGCTCCGCCCGAGCACCCGCCCCGCGGAGCGGGCCCTGACCGTGCTGCTCGAGGAGCTGGACGCGATGATCAAGGCGTGCTCCCTGGTCTCCGACGCGCTGGAGGGTGAGGCCCGCGAGGACCTGGAGGAGCGGCAGGAGTCGCTCAGCGAGGAGGTCACGGAGCTCCGCGATCGCGTGGAGGAGGCCATGGAGAGCGGGCCCATGGTCCCGGTCGTGCGCGAGGACCTGAACTACATCGCCGAGAACGTCCGCCGGGCGGCCGAGGCGCTGCTCAGCGTGGTCTCGCTCCTCGTGGGCAGTTACGAGGAGCTCGACGAGGAGTGCCGGGAGCGGATCGACGAGATCGCCAAGATGGTCGCGGAGCTGGCCTCCGGGATCCGGGAGTCCGTGGAGCTGCTGGAGGAGGACGTCGAGGAGGCCGCGAAGCGCGCCGAGGAGGTTCGTGAGGAGGAGGAGAAAATCCGAACGGAGCTCCGGTCCATCCTATCCGAGGCGGGCGTGGGGAGCGACCTGGCCCCGCTGGTGCTGGAGATCGAGCGGGCGCTAACCGACATGGACCGAGCCCTGGACGGGGTGAGCCGGATCAAGTCCCGGTTCCTCGGGTGAGCGGCGTGAGGGTCCTTGGGAGGGAGTGGCGGCACCCGGTCGCCTGCGCCTCCGGCGCCCTCGCGGCCCACCTGCCCGGGCTGGAGAGCGCCGCGGTGAGCGGCGCGTCCGCCATATTTACGAAGACGATCACCGAGGAGCCGCGGGAGGGACACCCCGGCCCAACGTTCCTGTCCTTCGAGGAAGAGGGCTACGCGCTCAACGCGATGGGTCTCCCCAACCCCGGTCTGGAGGGGATGCTGCGCGAGCTCCGCGCCTTCAGGGAGCGGCACGACGTGCCGCTGTACGCCAGCATCGCGGCGGAGGACCCGGAGGGGTTCGAGCGGCTGGCGAGGGGCCTCCGCGGGGAGGTCGACGGGCTCGAGATTAACGTCTCCTGTCCGCACGCGGGCCGTGGGATGGGCGCCGAGCTGGGCTCGGACCCGGGGCTCGTCGGGGAGATCGTCGAGGCGGTGGTGGGCGCGTTCGACGGGCCGGTTTCTGTCAAGCTAACGCCCAACGTCGACCGGAGGACCCTGCTGGAGGTCGCCGCCGAGGCCGTGGACGCGGGCGCGGACGCGCTCACGGCGGTCAACACACTGGGACCCTGCCTGCGGATCGACCTCCGCACGGCGAGCCCAATGCTGGGAGCCGGCGTGGGAGGGCTCTCCGGGCCGGCCCTCAAGCCGATCGCCCTCCGGATCGTGGCCGACCTGGCCCTGGAGCTGGGTGACGAGGTGGAGATCATCGGCGTCGGCGGCGTGCGCTCGGGCGAGGACGTGATCGAGTTCCTGATGGCCGGGGCGCGGGCCGTTCAGGTCGCCACGGCCGCCCGGGACCGGGCCTTCTCCGAGATCGCCGAGGAGGCGGAGAGGGTCCTGCGCGAGCTCGGGTACGAGGACTTCGAGGAGGTGGTGGGCGCGGCGCTCCCGGAGTACGAGGAGCGGCTGAGGAGGCTGGGGTGGGTGGAGTGAGGCCGATACCGGCGAGGGTGGTGGAGAGCAGGGAGGAGTGCGAGCGGACCCACGTGCTGCGGCTCGAGCCGGAGGAGCCGGTGGGGTGGGAGCCGGGCCAGTTCCTGATGCTGGGGATACCGGGCGTGGACGAGAAGCCGATGGCCTTCTCCGGTGGTGACGAGCGGGAGATCGTGCTCACGGTGGAGGTGGTGGGGCCGTTCACGGAGCGGTGCGCGCGGCTGGAACGCGGGGACTGGGTGTGGGTGCGAGGGCCTTACGGCCGGCCGTTCGAGCCGGTGGGCAACCGGGCCGCGGTCGTGGCCGGAGGGACCGGGGTCGCCCCGCTGGTGCCGCTGGCGGAGCGGCTGAGGGGGCGCGGGGTGGAGGTCATCGGAGTGCTCGGGGGCCCGCATGCGGAGCGGCTGCCTCGGCGCCGCGAGCTGGAGCGGCTCTCCGACGAGTTCCATTTGACGACGGAGGACGGCAGCGCGGGGCGAAAGGGATACCCGACGGACGTGCTGGAGGAGCTGCTGGAGGAGGATCGGGTGGACGTGGTGTACGCCTGCGGCCCGGAGGCCATGCTGGTCCGCGTGGTCAAGCTCGCCCGAAGGTTCGACGTACCCTGCCAGGTGAGCGTGGTGCGGTACGTCAAGTGCGGGGAAGGCGTGTGCGGGTCGTGCGCGCTGGGCCGAGGCCTCCTCGTCTGCCGGGACGGCCCGGTCTTTTGGGCGGAAGAGCTGGAGGGCACGGAGTTCGGGGACGTCCGGCGGGACGCGTCCGGGCTGCCGGAGGATGAGGACCGCCCTCGGTCCTGACCGCCCGGGATGACGAGGGCGGACTTACCCGACGCCCCCTCGGTGTTAAAAGTGGGTTGATCCCCGGTACGCGAGGGGTCGACCCGTGGGTCTGGCGGAGCTGCGGGAGCTGATTGAGCCGGAGGAGACGGAGTTAAAGGCTCTGTCCGGCCGGGAGATCGCGATCGACGCGTTCAACGCGCTGTACCAGTTCCTGACCACGATCATGAAGGATGGGCGCCCGCTCATGGACTCGGAGGGCCGGATCACGAGCCACCTGAACGGCCTCCTCTACCGCACGGTGAACCTAGTGGAGGAGGGGATCAAGCCCGTTTACGTGTTCGACGGCGAGCCGCCGGAGCTGAAGCGGCGGACCCTGCGCGAGCGGGAGGAGCGGAAGAAGGAGGCGGAGGAGCGGCTGAAGCGCGCCTCCTCCCGGGAAGAGCGCGAGAAGTACGCGCGGCAGGTCGTGCGGCTTAGCGACGAGCTGATCGAGGACGCGAAGCGGTTGCTCGAGCTGATGGGCATCCCCTGGGTGCAGGCCCCGTCCGAGGGCGAGGCGCAGTGCGCGCACATGGCCCGGGAGGGCGACGTGTGGGCGGCGGGTAGTCAGGACTACGACTCGCTCCTCTTCGGGGCGCCCCGGCTCGTACGAAACCTCACGATCGTGGGCCAGCGGAAGCACCCGCACACGGGCGAGATCATCGAGGTGAAGCCGGAGATCCTGGAGCTGGACGACGTGCTCGACCAGCTGGGTCTGGACTCGCGGGAGCAGCTGGTCGACCTCGCCATCCTGCTGGGCACGGATTACAACCCGGACGGGATCCCCGGGATCGGCCCGAAGCGCGCGCTTCAGCTGATCCGGAAGTACGGGTCCCTGGACGAGCTCCAGGACACGGAGCTCTGGCCCAAGATCGAGCGGCACCTGCCGGCCGAACCGGAGGAGATCCGATCACTGTTCCTGGAACCGAAGGTGACGGACGACTACGAGCTCGAGTGGGAGGAGCCGGACGAAGAAGGGATCGTCGAGTTCCTGGTCGAGGAGCGGGACTTCTCCGAGGACCGGGTCCGGCGCGCCGTCGAGCGACTTCGGAAGGCGATGAAGGAGCTCGGCAGAAAGGGCAAGCAGGAGACGCTCGACGCCTTCTTCTAGCCGACCTCCCCCTAACCGAAGGCGAGCGCGCCGATCAACCACCCGAAGGCCAGGAGCAGAGAGACGTCCACGAGGGTGGTGGCGACCGAGAGCCAGGGGCCCGTCCTCGGCCCCGTGACGGCCAGTGTAGCCGGACCGCAGCTGCGCAGGAGTCGGCCCACGTACGCCGCCCCCGCGCCCAGGATGGCGACCCAGTACGCCTCCCTCGGACTCAGAGCCCCGCGCTCCATGAGCCCGGCCAGCACGGAGCAGCCCGCCAGCGGGTTCACGAGGAACGCCCCCAGCACGGCCCCGTGGGGCGCCCAGGCGGAGGCGTGGTGGGCTAGGAGCGTGCCGATCGCCACGCCGGGGAAGAGGTACCCGGCCGCCCTGGCGGTGGACCGCAGCGCGGCCCGGAGCGCGGTCGACCAAGAGGCGTGACTCGGGGGCTCGACCCGGGTCCCGCGCAGCGCGATCGCGCCCGCGAGGATCTCCGTCACGTCCACGAGAGTCAGCGCCGCGGCGTAAGGACCCCCAACCTTCACCCCTAGGATCGCCAGCGAGTTGAACCAGATGGAGACGAGGTACGGGAGCGAGTTGAAGGAGAGCTTGGCGGCGAGCAACTTTGGTCCTCGGAGCCCCACCTCGCGCGCCGCCGCGAGCGCCGCGTGAGGGTTGATCATCCCGAGCACGACCAGCGAGACGGCTCCCGTGGCCCGGGTGGACGACGCCGCCCCTAGGCCGTGGGCGACCAGGTAACCGGCGCCGATCATCGCGAGTGACTCCGCCGCGCTCCACAGGGCGCTCCCCATCCCTGCCAACGAGACCACCCGGGGGATCGGGTTGGAGGTCGAGCTCGTGGAGCTGGAGCTGCGGCGGTCCTTCCGGATCTCTCGGGGCGCGGTGGATCGGGTGAGGGGATACCTGTGCCGCTGCGAGGTTGCGGGCGGCCGCGGGACCGGGTTCGGCCTCTCCGAGCGGGTAGCGGAGGAGATAGCGGCGCTGGACGCTCTGGCTCGAGCCGCCAGCCTCCCGCTCCGCGAGGTGCTCGGTGGAGGCCGGTCTCGGGTCCGCTCGTTCGCCACCGTAGACCTGGTGGACCCGGTCCGGGCTGGGGAGATCGCCCGGGACTACCACCGGGCCGGGTACGAGCTGATCAAGGTTAAGGTTGGGTCCGGGGACCTGGAGGAGGACGTCCGTAGGGTCCGGGCGTGCGTTCGGGCCGGGAACTTTCGGGCGCTGATCGTGGACGGCAACGCCGGGCTGAGCGCAGAGGAAACGCTGGAGTTGCTCGACCGGGTGGAGTTCGGCGGGAGGGTTTACCTGGAGCAGCCGACGCCGCTGGAGGAGCTGGATGAAGTTCGGGAGTCCTGTGACGTCCCGGTGATCGTGGACGCGATGGACGTGGGCGGGGACCGGCTGGAGGAGGTCCTCGGGGAGGGCTCGTTCGACCTCGTGAACGTGAAGGTGCAGGAGCTGGGGCTGCTCGGCGGTCTGAGGGTCGCCCGCAGGGCCCGCGAGGTCGGGCTGGGCGTCATGGTGGGCTGCGCGGTGGAGAGCTTCTGCTCGATCGCGGCCGCGGCCCACCTCGCGGCGGCGGTCGACGCCGACCTGTGCGACCTGGACGGTCATATCTTCCTGCGGGACGACGTGGTGAAGAACCCCGGACACGCCCCGGAGTTCAAGCTCACGGGACCGGGGTGGAGAGTGGAGGTTGAGCGGTAGCCTGCTCCCGCACGGGGAGGGCACTCCCGCGCTGGTGCTGTGTCACGGTGCGTTCACGAGCCCGCAGGGGAAGACGGCCCACGGGCTGCTCCGGTTCGGTCGGATCTACGAGGTGAGGGGTGTGGTGGACCGGGAGGTGGCGGGGAGGTCGGCGAGCGACGTGGATCCCGACTTCCCGGACGTCCCGGTGTTCGAGTCGGTCGAGGAGGCGCTGGAGGAGGTCAAGGCGGAGGTCCTGCTGATTGGGGCGGCGCCGCCGGGTGGCAGGCTGACGGAGGAGTGGCGGCGGGAGGTCGTTGCGGCGATCAAGGCGGGGTTGGACGTGGTCAGCGGCCTGCACGAGTTCCTGTCGGAGGACCCGGAGATCTCCCGGCTGGCGGAGGAGCGTGGCGTCAAGTTGGTCGACGTCAGGAGGCCCCGTCGGGAGCTGTTCCGGGTGGCGGACGGGTCGGTGCGGGACGTGGACGCGACGGTCGTCCTGACGATGGGCACGGACTGTGCGGTGGGCAAGATGTCGGCGGCCTTGGAGCTCCGGGACCGGCTCCGGGACATGGGCGTCGAGGCGGCGTTCCTGGCCACGGGGCAGACGGGGATCATGGTGGGCGCGGAGGAGGGCGTGGTGGTGGACCGGATGCCGGGGGATTTCATGGCCGGTGCGGTGGAGAAGCTCGTCGTCGACCTGGCCGAGGAGTACGAGGTGATTCTGGTGGAGGGGCAGGGCGCGCTGAGTCACCCCGCCTACTCGGGCGTAGCCCTCGCTATCCTGCACGGGTGCTGGCCGGACGCCGTCGTGCTGGTGCACGACCCGGAGCGCGAGCGGCGGGACGGGTTCCCGAGGTTCGAGGTGCCCGACCCGGAGGCGGAGATCGCGCTGATCGAGTCGCTTAGCCGGGCGGAGGTGGTGTCGGTGGCCCTGCGGGAGTACGATCGAGAGCTGGCGGACCGGCTGTCCGAGGAGGGGTACATCGTGGAGCGGTTGGGGGAGCTGAGCGGGACGGCCCGGCGGATCGAGGAGCTTCACCGGATGGGCCGCTGAGCCACCTTCTGGAGCGAGGAGTAGATGCCGTACGTCAGGTCCACGACGCCCAGGGCGGCGACCACCTCGTCCCCGTCCTTGATCGGCGAGACCACGACCGGGATGCCCTCGTAGGGCCCGGAGTCCGGGACCGTCCGGATCACCTCGCCGCGCTCCAGCACCTCCTCGAGCACGGGCCCGGTGTACTCGTCGTCCACCACCTTACCGTCCTCGATCCTCACCCCGGGCTTCTCTCGCGAGCGCATGGTCACGGGCAGCCGGTTCACCAGCTCGTGAACCGCCATGGCGAGCGGGAGGAGCTCCCGGGCCGACGCGTCCGGGGCGATCCTCAAGCTCAACCCCTTGGACCGTGGCGAAGGGAGCCGTGATAACCCCTCCGGGGGAGCCCGCGTGAGGCCTCGGTGTCACGAGTGTCCGGAACCCGGGGAGCGGTGCTCGGAGTGTGGGCTGGGTCGGGAGGAGGTGAGAGAGGCGCTGGAAGAGTACGAGCGGAGTGAGCTCTTCCGGCGCTCCTCGGAGATCGAGGCGGACGGGTACATGGAGTGGACCCGGGTGGAGGAGATCGCCGAGCTGTGCGAGCGGATGGGCTGGGAGCGGGTGGGCGTGGCGTTCTGCGTGGGGCTGTGGGAGGAGGCGAGGGCGCTTTGCAAGTTTCTTGAGAATAAGGGGCTAGAGGTCTACTCGGTCTGCTGCAAGGTAGGGGGTGTGCCGAAGGAGGAGTTTGACCTGCCCGAGCTGGAGCCCGGGGACGTGATCTGCAACCCGGTCGCTCAGGCGAGGATCCTCAACCGGGTGGGCACGGACCTGAACGTGCTGGTGGGGCTGTGCGTGGGACACGACGCGCTGTTCATCCGTGAGTCGGAGGCGCCGGTGACGGTGGCGGTGGTGAAGGACCGGAGGCTGGGGCACTGCCCGGCGCTGGCGCTGACCAACCGGTACTATCGGCGTCGGTTGGGGCTGGATTAGGCGAGCCCGAGCTTCTCCAGGACCGGCGTGCAGTCGATCTGGTGCGTGTGCAGGGCGAGCTCGTCGGGGTCCATGCCGAAGGCTAGACCGGCCAGCTGGCAGTAGTGGAACACCGGCAGCTCCTTCGGCGGTAGCTTCTCGAAGTGCTCCTTCATCTCCACCTGACCTCGGTCGAACTGCAGGTGGCAGAACGGGCACACGTTGGTCGTGCACTCGGCCCCCGCCTCGAGCATGTTCATGATCTTCTCCCGGGTGAAGTGCAGCGAGACCTTGAGCTCCCTGGACCGCACACCGCCTCCCGCGCCGCAGCACATGATCTTGTCCTTGTAATCCACGGACTCGGCGCCCAGCGCCTCCACCAGCTCGTCCAGGGTGTGCGGGTCCTCGGGGGAGTCGGGCGTGTCCGTGACCTCCGAGGGCTTGAGCAGGTGGCAGCCGTAGTGGACCGCGACCTTCAGCGGCTCCCCATCCTCCTTCTCCAGCGGCCGCTCGACCTGCTTTTCGATCTTCTTCACGCCGACCTCCTCGTACAGGAACGTGTCCACGTGGTGCACCTCGACCGTGCCCTTGTACTCCCGGTCAATCTCGGCGAGCTTCTCGTTCACGAAGTCGCGGAGCTCGTCGTTCTCCTTGAGCAGGTGGTTAGCCTCGTTGAGGGAGCCGTAGCAGCCGTTGCAGACGGTGAGGATGTCGTAGCCCTTCTCCTCCGCGATGGAGAGGTTCCGGGCGGCGATGGTCACCCAGGTCTTGAGGTCGAAGGAGCCGAAGACTCCCGGCGCCGGGCAGCAGGAGGCGCCGTCCATGTCCACCAGCTCGTAGCCCAGCTTCTCGAAGACCAGCCGCGTCGCCTTCTCAACGCCCGGGTACCGGTTCGGCATGATGCAGCCGAGGAAGAAGCAGAGCTTCTTCTTCGCCAAGGGGGACTCCCCCGGCTAGTCCTTCAGCTCACCCTTCTCCCAGTCGTACCCGATCAGCTCGTCGAAGCCGGTGAGCTTGACCAGCTTCTGCACCTCCTCCAGCGCCTCCTCGTAGCGGTGCGTGGTGGGTGGGACCTCGTCCAGCCCGATCTCCTTCCGGGTCTCCCGGATCTCATCGTTGATGGGAACCGCGTGCCCCGTCTTGATCACGAACATCGCGACCATCCGGTGCGCCTTGGCCATGTGCCCCTCGCTGGCGGCGTAGTTCCGCGTCGCCTTGATCGCGTCCACGATCTTGACGCCGCGCGGACAGCGCTCGTAGCAGGTGTAGCACGTGGTGCACATCCACAGCTCGTCGCTCTTGATGACCTCATCCACCAGACCCATCTGGAGCTTCCGCATGAGCACGCGCGTGCGGTACGCCGTCCTCCGACCGCTCGGGCACGAGCCCGTGCACGTTCCGCACTGGTAGCAGGCCTGGACCGAGAGCACCTCCTCTTCCTCGAACACCGGTTCCACCTTCTCCGCCAGCTTCTCCAGGAACTCGGTATCCAGCTCCTCGTACCGGATCACGCGGTCCCGAGGCTCGACCAACGCCGAGCCCCGCCTCGTCGTCCGGCCAGGAACATTTTTACGATACACTACGGCGGTCCGCGTGTAGCAACGCTCAACGTCAACTAGTGGGGCAACGGGCTGTGAAGCTGGACGTTGACGTAGCCATCCGGGTCAACGGCGTCCTGCTAACGCCCGACGAGCTCGAGCTCCTGGTCAAGCTCTCGGAGATGGGCTCCATGTCCAAGGTGGCGGAGGAGGTCGGCGTCACCAGGTCCGCGGTGCACAAGCGAATCCGGAGCCTCGAGGAGCGCCTCGGGTACCGGCTCGTCGAGTCCAGCCCGCTCGGATCGCACCTGACCGAGCACGGACGGAAGATCGTCGTAAAGTACCTGAACGCCAAGAATCAGCTCTCCAGCTCGGAGATGACGGTGGCCTGCTCCGAGACGGTCGTGGAGGAAGTCCTCTCCGCCCTCGGCGACAGCGGGGACAGCGTCAACATCATCGTCCCACCGCACAAGAAAATGAGCCGGATCGAGGCGGACGTGATCATCCCGGACGATCCAGTCGTCGCGTTCGACCGCTCGGAGGAGGCCGACAGTGATCCCATCGTCGTCCGACGCACCAGGCTCGTCCGAGTCGGCGACGGGGACAGGTTCGTCGAGGTCCCGGGGAGCGCCCAGCGGCTGTACCTGGCGGATAAGGGGGAGGCGCCGGCCGCCGCGCACGTGGCTTACTACTTCTCCGCCCTGAAGAAGGTAAGGGAGGGGGACTTCTGGACCGTCGTGCCCCAGGAGCTGGCCCCTGAGGCCGCCGAGGAGGGACCGGAGTACACTATTATGGCGCTGCCCCTGACGCGGGAAGGGGAGGAAATCGTTGAGGTGCTGGATCGTGCTCGCTAGCCTGCTGCTCCTGGCGACCCCGGTCGCCGGGCAGGACCAGGCCCAGCAGAAGCCGCCGCAGGGCCCGCCTCAGCAGCGGCCGCCGGGTGGTCCGCTCATCGACGCCGGAGGCGGTGGCGCGGCACCACAAGCTCCCACGGGGGCCGGGCCCGCGGGGAGTGCGGCCGGGGGAGGCGTGACCGGCGGCGCAGGGTACCAGCTCACGAGTCCCCTGTACTCCGTCATGTGGGCGACGTCGGAGATACCGTGGTTCCCGGTGGGGCTGATCCTGGCGGCCGCGCTCGGGTACTACGTGGGGAGCCGGAAGGGGCCTTCGCCCTGGGAGGAGTAGAAGGGCGGGCTAGGGGATCGGGATCTCGGTGATGGACTCACCGACGCGCTTCAGCGCGGCCGGGTCCAGCGCCACCACCACGCACTCGTCCGGGACGCCGGCGTAGGTCCGTGAGCCGTTGCACCCGAGCGTGACGTTGATCCCGCCGCGCTTGACGATGGCGCCGACCGCGTCGCCGCACAGTGACTGGATGCCGGAGAAGCCCGCCTCCACGCGCCCCCCTTCTTGGTACAGGTACGCCTGGACGATGTGCATCGCCTGCTTGGGCTCGCAGACGATCAGGACGGAGTCGGGCACCGTCTCGGCCTCCACGGCCCGCTCGTAGGAGACCGCCTCGTACACGCCCTCACCGTCGTACGCCTTGGGCACGCGCTCCACCGTCCGCTTGGCCGCGGACAGGGTGGCGTGCTGTCCCAGCTCCTCGTGGTAGAACCGGCCGGTCCGCACGGGCTCTGGGATGTCGCAGAGTCCGATCGCGGCGGCCCCGCCCTTGCACAGCTGCTCGTCCGGCGTGGTGTACACCCTGTCCAGCTCTCCCTTGGCCACCTGCATGACCAGCTCGCAGTGCCGGAGCTTCTCCTCGACGCGCTCGTACGCGTCCGGCACCTCGTCCTCGGACAGGTACAGCTTGATGGCCACGGGATCAAGCTCAAGGTCGAGGGTGTCCACAACGGCGCTCGCCGCCTCGCGAACGTCCTCCCTCCGGGTCATGCGAATGCCCCCGCTCGTTCGTTGGTCGCGAACTACCGCGGCGTTTCCATACTTCAGTGTTTCGATCGGGGGGCGGAGCTTGCCCAGGAATACACTCTTCGTGGAACTAGCCAAGGGCGCGGCCGAGCTCACGCCGGAGAAGATCCTCTCGTGCGTGTTCGGGGTCTCGGAGTTCGAGGCTGAGGTCTACTTCAAGATGCTCGAGCACCGGGACGAGGCCCCCTTCACGGTGGAGGAGGTGGGCGAGCTGATCGGCCGGAGCCGCAGCACCGCGCAGAAGATCCTGAAGTCGCTGCTCAGCGTGGGACTGGTCCGACGGCAGGAGGAGACGCTGCCGGGAGGCGGCCGGCGCTACCTGTACGAGCCGACCCCGTGGGAGGAGGTGACCGAGCTGGGGCTGGAGAGCCTCGAGCGCGTGTACCGGGAAGTTAAAAAATGGTTCAAGAGCTACCGGCCGGCCGAGGGGGAGGACGGGTAATGTCGAAGCGGCGCCCGTTCAAGGCGGAGAAGGTGGAGACGAGGGACGGTGAGATCCTGCTGCGGTGCCCACGGTGCGGCGCGCTGTTCAGGGACCAGAAGTCGTACTCCCGGCACATCAACAAGTCGCACCTGTACAAGAAGAACCGGCCGAAGCGGATCCTGAAAAAGATGAAAAAGCGCGGTGACCCGCTGGTCACGGAGGAGCGGTGATGGGGAGCAGGCTGAGCGCCGAGGCCGCCGGCCGGTGAGGAAAAGCCCGGAGCCGACGCTACACGTCCAGCTTCCCCTGCTTCCACAGGTCGATCACCCGGCGCACGATCTTCACCGTGCTGTCCAGCGGGCAGTCCTCGTACCGCTCGATCCGAACCACCTCGCAGTCCACCCCCGCACGCTCGGCCCACCGGCGGACGTCCTCCTCGCTGATGTCCTGGTCCGGGCCCAGCGCCACGATGTCAGGCCTCACCTTTTCCAGCGTGACCGAGAAGTCCTTGGGATGGCCCAGCACCGCCCGGTCCACCGGCTTGAGCGCCTCCACCATCCTCACCCGCTGCTCCTCCGGCACGATCGGTGTGCGCTTAAACCGTCGGACCGTCTCGTCCCGGGCCACGACCACGATCAGCTCCCCATCCTCCCCCGCCAGCCGCTTGGCCTCCTCCAGGAAGGCCACGTGACCCGGATGCAGGAGGTCGAAGACACCGCCCGCGAGGACCCTCCTGCCCACCGTTCATCCCCCTAAACCGGGCCGCCGGGGTGTCCACGTTGGCTAAGGTGTTCATCCACCCGCCGAACAGCCTGATCCTCCACGACCTGGTGGAGCGCTTCGGGCACGAGCCGCTCTCCCTGCCGAAGGAGGTGGGTAAGAGGGTTCGGGACCCCGAGATCGACTCGCCGCCGATGAACGTGACCCCCCGCGACCCCAAGAGGGGGCTCAAGTACGCGGCGGTGGAGGTGCCCTCCGGCGTCCGCGGGCGGCTCGCCATCATCGGCCCGCTCATCGAGAAGGCGGACGCGGCCATCCTGGTCCGCAACGTCGAGGACCTCTCCTTCGGCTGCGTCGGTTGCGACCGGACGAACGAGTTCATCGTGCACCTCGTCCGGCGCCGCGGGATCCCCACCCTGGAGCTGGAGTACCCCGAGGACGAGGAGGAGGCCCGCGCCTTCGTCCGGGAGGTGAAGGAGTTCCTCGAGTCGCTGGAGGGGTGAGCCGATGGCCGTTCAGATCGCCCAGCTCTCCTGCGGTACCGAGTACAGCGGGGTCCAGCCCGAGATCGAGCGCGCCGCCGAGCGCGTGGGCGCCGAGATCGTCTTCCCCGAGGTGGACCTGGACCTGATCGAGGAGGCGTGCGAGGAGATCGGGTACCGACCCAAGAGCGCGAACCTCCGCGTGCTCCTGGCCCGGGCGTACGCGCTCGCGGAGGGCTACGCCGAGGCGGACGCGGTGCTCATCCTCACCTGCTTCCGGTGCGCCGAGGGCGCGCTGGTTCGCAGCGAGGCCCGGCGCTACCTCCAGGAGCGGACCGACCTGCCCGTGGTCACGTACTCCTTCACCGAGGACCTCGACGCGGGCGAGCTGCTCACCCGGCTCGAGGCGCTGGTCACCATCGTGGAGCGGAAGGGCCTCCTCGCCCGGAAGCGCCAGGAGGGGCTCACGCTCGGGATCGACTCCGGCTCGACCACGACCAAGGCGGTGGTGATGGAGGACGACGAGGTCATCGGGACCGGCTGGGTTCGCACGACCAAGGTCGTCGAGTCCGCCGAGAAGGCCGTCGAGCGGGCCCTCGAGGAGGCCGGTTACGAGCTGGACGACATCGAGGCGATCGGCGTGACCGGGTACGGCCGCTTCACCCTCGGCAAGCACTTCGACGCCGACCTCGTACAGGAGGAGCTCACGGTCAACTCCAAGGGTACCGTGTACCTGGGCGGCAAGCAGGAGGGCGGGGCCACGGTCATCGACGTGGGCGGGATGGACAACAAGGCGATCACCGTCTGGGACGGCATCCCGGACAACTTCACCATGGGCGGCGTGTGCGCGGGAGCCTCCGGCCGCTTCCTCGAGGTGGCCGCCGACCGGATCGGGGTCGACCTCGAGGAGTTCGGAGAGCTCGCCGTGAAGGGTGACCCCGAGAACGTCCGCCTCGACAGCTACTGCATCGTGTTCGGGATCCAGGACCTCGTGACGGCGCTCGCCGAGGGCGCCGACCCGGAGGACGCCGCGGCCGCCGCCTGCTACAGCGTCGCCGAGCAGCTCTACGAGCAGCAGCTTCAAGAGATCGACATCCGAGAGCCCGTGTTCTTCGTCGGAGGCGCCTCCCTGATCAAGGGCATGGTGAGGGCGCTGGAGGACGTGATCGGCGTCGAGGTGCGCGTACCGCCCCACTCCCAGTACATCGGCGCCGTCGGCGCCGCCCTCCTGGCCTCCAACTACGTGTAAGGGGTGCCGCGCGTGTACGAGCACCGCGGCAGGCGCATCCTCGTCGCCGCCAGCGAGCCCGAGGCCGCCGAGCTCTACTACGACATAGCCCGTCACGCCATGACCGACCTCGGCCTCGCCCGCACCGTCACCGCCGCCGTCTTCCACATCGACATCCAGGCCCCCATCTTCGCCGCCGCCGTCCGCACCCGACCCACCGTCAAGCCAATCACCCTCGGCCAGGTCGCCACCCTCGAGCACGACGAGGAGGAGAACACCCTGCGCGTCACCATCCGCGTCGAGCGGCACGCCCCCCGGACCCTCACCGCCCTCCAACGCGTCTTCGGCGAGGAGCGCGTGCACCAGGAGGAGCGCTTCGAGATCGAGGTCGACCTCCCCGAGGACTTCACCGAGGAGCACCTCGAACGCCTCCAGAGCCTCGTCGTCCACGACCCGCGGGAGCGCCTCACCCAGCGCGTGCACGACCTGATCGAGCGCGTCCGACCCGAGGGGTTCCGCGTCGCCCGCTACGCCCGCGTCGCCAACGATTACCTCTACGCCGCCACCGAGGGCCGGTTCCGAGAGGAGTGGTCGGAGCTGCTCATGGAGCTCCCGGGCGAGCTCGACCGCGTCGAAGGGGGCGAGTGAGTGAAAGTTGACCACCCGTGCTACACCGGCGAGCACGCCAAGTTCGTGAAACTCCACCTGCCGATCGGCGGGCGCTGCAACATCCACTGCCGGTTCTGCGAGTCCGGGCTCGAGCACGAGGGACAGACCGCCGACTACCCCGGCCGCACGGTACGGACCCTATCCCCCGAGGAGGTCGAGCGCCTCCTCCGCAACGCGCGCCGAGAGTGCGGCCGGATCGACGTGGTCGGCATCGCCGGGCCCGGCGACCCCCTCGCCAACTGGGACGAGACGCGCACCGCCCTCGAGATCGCCGCCGAGACCGCCCCCGAGGCGAAGCGGTGCCTCTCCACCAACGGCGTCTGGCTCGAGCAGTACCTGCCCGAACTGCGCCGCCTCGTCCACGCCATCACGATCACCGTGAACACCCTCGACCCCGAGACCGCCGAGCGGATCTACGACCGGGCCGTCAACGAGGACGGCGAGACCCTCACCGGCCCCGAGGCCGCACGCTGGATCGTCGAGCGCCAGGAGCGAGCCCTCGACCTCCTCTCCGAGGAGCGCTACCTCCTCAAGAAGGTCAACTTCGTCCTCATCCCGGAGGTGAACGAGGACGACGTCGAGGAGGTCGCGAAGCGCGCCGCCGACGCCGGCTTCCACGCCATGAACGTCATCCCACTCCTCCCCGGCGGAGACCTCCGAGACCACCGACCACCCACCTGCCGAGAGCTCTCCCGCGCCCGCGACCGGGCCGAGCGCTACCTCCCCGTCATGCGCCGCTGCCGACAGTGCCGGGCCGACGTGCTGCACTGCCACGGCCGACCCCGGCTCATCTGGGAGCTGCTTGAGAAGGACGAGGGGGACGACTAGTGTACGAGACCGTGATCTACGAGGGCGGCGTGTACAAGGCCGACGAGATGCGCGAGCTGGTCGAGGACCTCGGCGGCTTCATCCTCCAGGAGCACAAGATGCAGCTCGAGATCCACATGATCATGGCCGTCCCGATCGAGGACCTCGACGTCGTCGAGGAGAAGGCCGAGGAGCTCCTCGGCGAGATCAAGCGCGTCCCCCTCGCCGGCACCGAGATCGCCGTCGTCGGCATGAGCCTCGCCCGGCACCACATGCCCCACCCCGTCTGCGACATCGCCGAGTACCTCCGCCGCCACGGCGCCCGCACCAACGTCATCGGCCTCGCCCGCGGCTACGGGAGAGAGCTCGCCCAGCTGAGACCCCGAGAGAAGCGCCTGCTCGAGGAGCACGACCTCGTCGTCTTCGTCGTCGGCAACTTCCGAGACTGCATCGAGAAGTACAAGCTCCCGCTCATCCGACGCATCGAGCGCGTGCCCGTGGTCGTCGTCGGCGGGCCCGAGGAGATCGACGCCGACGACGTCACCTACATCGGCGGCGTCGGCCGCAAGCCCTACCGATTCCGCAAGGGCCGCGAGATCACCAAGCTCGACGAGATCGCCGACACCGTCTCCAGGCTCATCGAGGAGCGCCGAAAGGAGCTCGCCGAGGACCCACCCGCCGTCCCACCCATGCTCGTGAAGGACCGCCTCACCCGAGAGCTGCCCCTCCGAGACCGAGACGTCGTCCTACAGCTCGACGGCGTCCGCGTCCACCGACCCTACCGGAAGTGGAGCGACCGCCTCGCCCGCGTCGAGATCCACGACCGAAAACTCGAAGAAGTGGCCCGAATACGGCCCTCGGAGATCCGCGGTCACACCCTGATAAAGATAAAACCGAAGAGCGAGGTCGAGGTCTAGGACGACCACGACGAGCGAAGGCAACCAGGTGAAGAGAGTGAGAATGAGGGGGAGGCGGGGGGCGGGGCCGTGGCGGGGGACAACCAGGCCCGGACCCGCGCACCCAAGGCGGGCATACACGACCGCCGCGTCCTGGTTATTGAAGTTTTCCCCGGCCTCACCCCGCCCAGGAGCCTCCTAAGGGACCTCAACCGCGAGGAGCGAAAGCTCCTCCTCGCCGCCGCCGGCCACCCCGACCTCCACTTCTGGGCCCGAAACACCATCGCCTACCTCTTCGACCACCCCACCCCCCTCCTCCTCGCCGCCGAACGACACGAGCGCATCCTCCCCACCGCCGTCCGCACCGTCGTCGAGCACCTGACCAACGACCCCAAGCGAGCCGACAAGGCCGCCCGGCTGGTACGAAAGGGCCACACCCCCCGCGAGGCCACCACCCACGCCGCCGGCCCCGACACCGCCCGCACCACCGCCCGAATCCTCGGCCGCACCCTGGGCTACATCCAGTCGGACCCGCTGACCATCGCCCTCACCCTCCAGGTCCTGGGCGTGCTGCTCACAGCACCGCACCGACTGCGACCGCTGACCCACATCCTCGTCGTGATCCCCGAGCTCAAGCACCTGAACATCCACCCGGAGCGCCTCGCCCGCCGCGTCTACTCCACCCTCTACCGCGCCCTCCGCACCCTCGACATCCCCCGCCACCTGACCCTCCGCGTCTACCTGAAGCGCGAGGACGGCCGCCTCGAGGACCCGCGCGGCGAGCCCACGGAGACCTTCCTGGTCGAGGCCTACGAGGAGCTCTTCCACCACCGACCGCACGCCGGCGGCAAGCACTTCCCGCCCCACGACCGCACCGCGCACGTCACCGCCTGGGCCCACGCCCTCGCCCGCGCCCTCACCGACCGCGTCCGCCGAGACCTACACCGGCGCGGGCTACGCGCCGCCCAGCGCGCCAAGCAACGCGGAGAGGACCCCAACGACGCCTACCAGCGAGAGCGCAACAAGTGGCTCAAACGCTGGTTCCGCCGCGGCCGAGCCTGGCTCAAGCACCACCGACCCGCCCCAACCCTCTCCCGACTCTCCGCCCACTTCGTCCTCCGGGAGGCCGGCACCGAGCTCCTGCACACCCCCGGATTCCTGGCCCGCGTGACGCGCACCACCCTCCGAACCCTGCTTCGAGCGGGGAACCTGACCCGGATCGGCGTCCGGCAGACGGTCCGACGCGTCGCCCGGAAGCTGGTCGAGAGGTTCCAACCCACCCCGGATCAGGCCAAGCACATCCTGAAGCTCCTGCGCCGAGCACGCCGCCGAGTGCTCGGTGACAGGACGCTGCTGGAGGCCTTTGGGACCCCATCGCGGCTCGAGGCGCTGGCCCGCAGCCCGCCCGGCTGAGTTGAAACCACGGGCGCAAGCCGCGCGACCCGGGGTGGGACCGGGGCCGCAGATCGTTAAGAAGTTCGAAACAATGTGACACACGCTTGTCGTGCCGTTAAGAACGCACCCAGGGCGCTCAGAAAAGTGTTTTTCCTGAAGCTAACGAGACCACAAAACACAACCCTAAGCGCTGCCTTCATCGCGCTAATACCCGGCTAACCAAATAGATAACCAAATAACCTGGTATTTGGACCAATATCTAACTTGAACCGAGCTTAAGTGATGACAGGCTGAAGCCGGTTGTCAGCCTTGATTCATGCGTTCTTTAACCCGGGCGCGTCCCCCGGCGGGGCTGTGATCGGTTGGTTCCGGTTCGCTCGACCGTTGTTTCGGGATCGCGCGGCGGCTGGGTGAAGCTTCTTATCCCGCGGTCCGGTGGGGGAGACGGCCGGGGCGGGTTCGCCGTGCGGGTGGCCGCGTTCGCGGCGGAGTTTTACTCGCGGCTGCCGGAGGGCGTGTTCCGTGAGTTCGTGCGGGAGCCGGAGCGGCGGGAGTGGGCGTTCACGGTGGAGCGGGGTGGCGACCTGGTCTTCGTGCGGAAGCGTCGGTGGGACGAGGTGGAGGGGTTCGTGGAGCTGTACCACTCGGTGGGTCGGTTCGAGGAGCCGACGAGGTGGGAGGGGTTGACGGGCTGGGATTTGGTGCTGGACGTGGACGCGGAGCTGCCGGAGGATGCGGAGGGGTTCTTGCGGGAGCTGGGGGAGCTGTTGAGGGGTGTGGTTCGGGTGTGTGAGGAGCTGCGTCGGGTGGTGGGTCTGCCGGCGCCGGACGTGATCAACTTCTCGGGGTCGAAGGGGTTTCATGTGCGGTACTTCTTTGAGTCGATTAGGAACAGGTTGAGGTGGGGGGAGCACTTGGGGAGGGGGTTGGACGTGGAGGAGCTGGTTAGGGGGTTGGGTCGTGGGTTGGTCTGGTTGGCGGAGGAGGGGTTCATTGGTGGTGGGGTGGGTGAGCTGTTGGATGAGTCGATGTACGAGTTGAAGCGGTTGATTCGGTGTGTGGGTTCTTTGAACGCTAAGTCGTTGTTGCCGGCGGTGCCGGTGTGGTGTAAGTGGGAGGGTTCGTGGCGGGAGTTCAGGGAGAGGGTGTTGGATGGGAGTGGGTTGGAGGTGGGTTGTTGGGTGGTTCGGAGGGTGTTGACGTGGCCGGGTGGTGGGTTGGTGGAGGTGTTGGATCGGGTGCTGGGGTTGGAGGTGGATGTCGGTGTGCGGGGGTTGGAGGAGTTCGTGGGTGTGTGGGAGGAGGTTCAGGAGGCGTTGGGGGAGATGAAGGGGTGAGGTTCGTGGTCCCGTTCGCGGATCGGGGTGAGCGGAAGACGCGGTTGTCTTCGTGCATGGATGAGCGGACGCGGGAGGAGTTCGCGCTGGCGATGTTGCGGCACGTGGTGCGGGTGCTCTCGGGGTTCGGTGAGGTGGAGGTGGTGACGCCGGACGAGGAGTTGTCGGTGCCGGGGGCGTCGGTGCGGTGCAGTGAGGCGGGGTTGAACGAGCTGCCGCTGCCGGTGGGGGAGCGGTTCGGGGTGGTGGTGTCGGATCTGCCGTTGCTGTCGGAGGAGGATGTGGAGCGGGCGTTGGAGGCGTTGGAGGGGGCGGACGTGGTGCTGTGTCCGGCGCGGCGAGGTGGTACGTCGGGGGTGTTCGTGCGGGAGGGGGTGCGGTTCCGGCCGGTGTTCGGTGGGGTGAGCTTTCCGAGGAACTTGGAGCGGGCTCGTGGGCGTGGGTTGGAGGTGCGGGTGGTGCGGTCGTTGGGGTTCTTTGCGGACGTGGACGTGCCGGAGGATCTAGTGGACGTGGCGCTCTTGGGTGAGGGTGAGGTGGCGCGGTTGGCGCGGTCGGTTGTGTCCGTGTGAGTTCGACGCTCGGGGTGGGGGGCTCGGCTGAAAGGTCGGGTGTCGGGTCGGCGTAGGGGGTGTGGGTCTTGGTCTCTCGGGAGGAGGTTTGGGAGGTGTTGGAGGAGTACGATGTGGAGGATCTGTCGATCGCGACGCTGGGGAGTCACACGGCGCTGCACATCCTGCGGGGGGCGAAGGAGGAGGGGTTCCGGTCGGTGGTGGTGTGTGAGGAGGGTCGGACGGCGCCGTACGAGCGGTTGGGTGTGGCGGACGAGATCATCGTGGTGGAGTCGTTCGAGGAGGTGGTGGATGAGGAGGTGCAGGAGCGGCTGCGGGAGTTGAACGCGATCGTGGTGCCGCACGGGTCGTTCGTGGCGTACGTGGGCGTGGATCGGATCGAGGAGGAGCTGTACGTGCCGATCTTCGGGAATCGGTGGCTGCTGCGGTGGGAGAGCGAGCGGGAGCTGGAGCGGGAGCTGTTGGAGCGGGCCGGGGTGAAGGTGCCGAGGGTGTTCGAGTCGCCGGAGGAGATCGATCGGCCGGTGATCGTGAAGTTCCCGGGGGCGCGGGGTGGTCGTGGCTACTTCATCTGTTCGAGTCCGGAGGAGTTCGAGGAGAAGGTGGAGAAGATGATCGAGCGGGGGTACCTGGACGAGGAGGACGTGGAGCGGGCGCACATTGAGGAGTACGTGGTGGGGACGAACTTCTGCGTGCACTACTTCCGGTCGGTCGTGGAGGACACGGTGGAGGTTCTGGGGATGGATCGGCGGTACGAGACGAACATTGATGGGCTGGTGCGGATGCCGGCGCGGGATCAGCTGGAGGTGGATCTGGAGCCCTCGTTCGTGATCTCTGGGAACGTGCCGGTGGTGGTGCGGGAGTCGCTGCTGGTGCAGCTGTACGAGATGGGTGACCGGGTGGTGGAGGCGTCGGAGGAGATTCGGGAGCCGGGGTTGATCGGGCCGTTCTGCCTGCAGACGCTGTGCACGGAGGACCTGGAGTTCTACGTGTTCGAGCTGTCGGCGCGGATCGACGGTGGTACGAACGTCACGTTCCTGCCGTACGCGTTCCTGAAGTTCGGTGAGGTGTTCACGATGGGGCGGCGGATCGCGCGGGAGATTCGGGAGGCGCGGGAGCGCGGTGTGCTGCGGGAGGTGGTCACGTAGGGGGTGCCGCTCGCCCTGCTCCTTCTGGTCTCCGGGCACGATCCTACGGGGGCGGGTTTGAGGGCGGACGTGGCGACGGCGGAGGCGCTGGGCGTGCCGCACGTCTCGGTGGTCACGCTGCTCTCGGTGCAGGTGGGGGGCGTGGAGGAGGTTCGTCCGGTGGATCGTGACCTGTTCCGGCGGTGCCTGGAGGAGTACGTGGAGTGGTGCGAGGTGGCGAAGGTGGGGGCGGTGCCGCGGGAGTGGATGTTCGGGGAGCTGGCGGAGCGGCTGGAGGGGCTGCGGGTGGTCTGGGACCCGGTCTTCGAGGCGGAGAAGGGTGGCGCGCTGTCGGAGGTGGACCCGGGCCGGGCGCTGGAGGTGTTCGGTGAGGCGGTGGACGTGGTCACGCCGAACGCGCGGGAGTTGGGGGAGTGGGTGGGTCGTCGGGTGAGGTCGGTGTCGGAGGCGGAGGTGGCGGCGCGGGAGCTGTTGGAGTCGTTCGACTGGGAGGGGGTCCTGGTCACGGGCGGGCACCTGGTGGACCGGTGCGACGTGTGGGTGCCGGCGGAGGGTGAGGCGGTCGCGTGGGAGCTGCCGGAGGGGGAGGGGGCGCACGGGTCGGGGTGCGTGGTCTCGGCGGCGTTGGCGTGCTACCTGTGCCGTGGGGTGGGGCTGGAGGAGGCGGTGGAGCGGGCGGTGAGGTTCGCTCGGCGGGCGGTGAGGGGCGCGTTCGAGCTGCCGGTGGGTCGGGTGGTCTCGCCGGGCGCCTGGGTGCGTGAGCGGGCGGCGTTCGGTCGGGCGGTGCGGAACGTGCTGCGGGCGTTGAGGATGCTGGAGTCGGACCCGGTCTTCGCCCGGGCGGTCCCGCAGGTGGGGATGAACGTGGCGGAGGTGTTCGATCCGGAGCGGGGGTTGGAGGGGGTGGTGGGGCTCTCGGGTCGGGTGATCTTGGAGGGTGATCGGGTCCGGGTGGTGGGTCGGCCGGTCCCGGGTGGCTCGAAGCACGTGGGGACGGTGGCGCTGACGGCGCACCGGTTGGATCCGTCGGTGCGGGCGGCGGTGAACGCTCGGTTCGAGGAGGAGCTGGTGGAGCGGGCGCGGGAGTTGGGGCTTGTGGTGGCGAGTTTTGATCGGTCGGAGGAGCCGGAGGAGGTGGAGTCGACGATGGAGTGGGGGACGCGGGTGGCGTTCGAGCGGGCGGGTGAGACCCCGGACGTGATTTGGGATGAGGGGGACGTGGGGAAGGAGCCGATGATCCGGGTGCTGGGTGGCAGTGCGGTGGAGGCGGTGTCGAAGCTGCGGATGCTGCTGGGGTAGTGCGGCATGTTCGAGCGGCTGGTGTACGTGGACCTGATCTCAAGGAGTCACGCGGAGTTCGCGAAGCGCGCGATCCGGAGGCTGTCTCCGCGGGTGGAGGTGGAGGTTAGGTGCCTCTCTCGGTTCGAGCGGGAGGATGAGGCGCTCACGTACGATGGTCGGCTGCGGGACGAGTCGGCGTGGGAGCGGTTCCTGGAGGTGCTGGAGGAGGCGGAGGAGGACTGGGTGGTCGCGTCGGTGGTGAACGTGCCGCCGGAGGTGCGGGAGGTGGACTCGGACGCGACGGTGGTGTTGGGGGTGAACACGGGGGATCATCGGAGGACGCTGGAGGCGGCGCGGTTGGCGGACGTGTTGGTGGTGGGTCGTCGGCTGTACTCGCCGTCGACGGGGCCTCGGGAGTTCGGTCGGGTGGGTTCCGGGGTGCTGAAGGACGGGACGCTGGTGGTGGACGTGGAGGATCTGGACCTGATGTACGCGAGCGAGGGGGTCCCGGTGGTCGCGGTCGTGGTGGCGGAGCGCGGGGTGGAGGGGCTGCGGATGGATCTGCGGGCGGGTCGGTTGAAGCCGCTGGCGGAGGAGGCGCTGGAGGGGCTCTCGCTCTCGCGGGTGTGAGCGGTCGTGGAGGAGTTCCGGTGGCGGCCTGAAGGGTTCGAGTGCGTGCTCTCGCACTTCGAGGCGGAGCGGCTGCTGGAGGCGGTTGAGTCGGGGGAGGACCGGGTTCGGGTCCCGCTGGATCTGGGTCGGGAGGAGGGCTCGGTCTCGGTGGAGGGAGATGGGGTTCGGGTGCGCGGGGTGTGGGTGTCTCGGGAGGAGCTGGAGCGGATGGTGGAGTGGGAGGGGGCGTACGGGCTCTCGAAGGAGGGCGTCTTCCGGCTGGAGATTCGGGCGGAGCATTACTACAAGCTGCTGCCCGTGAGGCCGGGCGAGGCGCCGACGGTGGAGATCGATGGGATTCGGATGCATCGGACGAAGTGGACGGACCCGTGGACGGACGCGGGCGTGAAGGTGCGGTACGCGCGGGTGGGTGCGGGGGATCGGGTGCTGGACGTGTGCACGGGGTTGGGCTACACGGCGATCCGGGCGGTGGAGCGCGGGGCTGAGGTGGTCTCGGTGGAGAAGGATCTGAACGTGCTCCGGCTCAGCCGGGCTAACCCGTGGTCGGAGGGGTTGCGGGAGGTTCGGGTGTTGGTTGGGCGGGCGGAGGAGGTGGTGCCGGAGTTTGGGCGCTGCGAGTTCGACGCGGTGGTGCACGATCCGCCCCGGATGGCGCGGGCGGGTGAGCTGTACTCGCGGGAGTTTTACCGGGAGCTGCTCCGGGTGATGGCGCCGGGCGCGCGGCTGGTGCACTACGTGGGGGCGCCGGGGAGCCGGTATCGGGGTAAAGACATAATCAGGGGCGTGGCGAGGCGGCTCGCGGAGGTGGGGTTCGAGGTGGTGCGGGTGGACCGGAAGTGGGGGCTCGTCATCGCTGAGAGACCCAGCGGCGGAGGGCGGGCTCGGGGACGAAGATCCCGCCCTTGAGCTCGGCGACGGCGGCGGAGGTCTCTCGGAGGCCGGCGTGGAAGAGGTGGGACTCGCAGTCGCAGTCGGAGCAGCCGAACCCGGGGACGCCGGGAGCGCGGCGGGAGAGGGACCTCGCCAGCTCGCACTCGGCGTCGTAGGGCAGGAGCCAGGCGCCCTTGATCCTCGGTCTCGTGGCGTCGAGCAGGTGGTCGATGTGCCAGTGTGGGTTCTCGGCGCCGCGCTCGGCGGTGCTGAGGTGCCGGCGCAGTCGGCCGCGCAGGTCGGTGGAGCCCCTCCCCTGGCCCGAGCCGACGTACGTCCAGTCCCCGGGCTCGAACTCCAGGGTCCCGAGGCTCCCGATCCGGACCCGGTGGCGCTCGTCCAGGTGGAAGATGAGCGCGTACGTCCCGGTGGAGGGTAGCAAGGGGGGAGGCCCCCTGAGGAGGGCCGCGCTGGTTGGAGCGGTCATCGTGCTGGGGGCGGTCGCGGCGAACGCGGCGAACCTGAGTCATCCGCTGCTGAGCCGGGACTCGAGGGCTCACGTGCTCAAGATCTGGTACACGCGCGAGATGCTCGCTCACGGCAGGTGGGACGCGTGGTGTCCGGAGTGGTACTCGGGCTTCCCGTACCTGACGTACTACGGCTCGCTGGGGTACCTGATCGGGGCGTGCGTGGACGCGGTGGTTGGCAGCCCGGTCCTCTCGTTCCTGGTCTGCCTGATCCTGGCCTCCGCTCTGGTGGGGTGGGGCGTCTACTGGGTGGTGCGGGCCCGCGGGTTTGAGCGCTGGGTCGCGGTGATCTGCGCGCTGTTGGCGCTCACCTCGGGCGGGCTGATGAAGGCCCTGAACTGGGAGGGCGTGTACCCCACGGTGCTGGCCCTGGGCTTCGGGATGCTCGCGCTGGGTACCTACGAGCGGTGGCTGCGCGGCGGGGATCGGCGCCGGCTGGCGCTCAGCACCGCGCTCCTGGTTCCGGCCTTCTACACGCACCCGCTGGGCGGGCTGCTCTCGGGCGGGTTGGTCCTCACGCGCGGGATCTTTGAGGTGGTGATGGACGCGTCCCGGCGCGAGCTGCGGTTCCTGGCGCTCTCGGTGGCGCCGGTCGTGATCGCGGGGTTGATCGCGCTCCCGCACTACGCGGCGGCGTTCTACTACAAGCGGTTCCTCTCGGAGCTTTGGCTGTACCCGCCCGGCTCGGTCGCGGGCTTGATCAAGGACCTGGCGGTGGGCGGGAAGTGGTCGCCCGGGCTGCTGGTGACCGTGCTGGGGCTGTCCGGGGTGATCCTGGGCCTGCGCCGCCGGGATCCGATCGCGCCGTTCACGCTGTTCTGGCTCGCCGTCTCGATCCTGGTGTGTTTCGCGTACGTGCTCGGGTACTGGTCGAAGATCCCGCTGGGTAGGAACATGCTGGCGGAGCGGTACACGACGGTCCTGCTGCCGCTGCTGCTGTCGGTCGCGGCCGCCCCGGTCGTGCGCTCGCTCGTCCGGACCCGGTGGGCGGTGGTGGGCGCCGGCGCGTTCCTGATCGGGCTGGGCGGCGTGGGGGCGCTCACTTACACCCCGCCGCTGCCGCCCAAGCTGTACCCGAGCGCGCTGGAGACGTGGCGGTGGGTGGGGGGCGAGTGGGGCGGTCGCTCGGCCCTGGAGCGCTGCGACGCGGACCCGTACACGCACCTGTTCGACGCGTCGGTCCCGATCTCACCGATGTACTCGGGTCATCCCACGATCATGGGCTGGTTCTCGCAGGGTGACCCGATGTTCTTCTCCCTGGCGGCCCGGTGGGAGTGGGAGCTGGGCTGGGTGTACGATCCGAACTTCGTGAAGACGTCGCTCTGGGCGACGAACACCCGGTTCCTGGTCACGAAGTCGAGGCTGGTGGCGAAGCGGCTGATGCGCGAGCCGGACTTCGTCTACCGGGCGAAGTTCGGCCGGTTCCGGGTGTTCGAGTACCCGGGGCACGGTGGTCCCGCGGCGGTCGTCCCGCACCCGATCGGCGTGGTGGACCCGTGGCTGGGGTTGAGGACGGAGAACGCGTACTACACTACCCTGCTGAACTTCGTCGCGACGCCGGGCCGACGGTACGTGTTCGCGGACGTGACCTGGAAGGGGGCGCCGGCGTTCGACCGGCTGATCGTGCGGCCGAAGCGGGCGGAGGACGTGCGGAGGGCGGTGGAGCTGGCCCGGTCGGGTCGGAGGGTGCTGCTGATTCTCCCGGAGCGGTGCCCGAGGCCGGTGCTCGAGGCGGTGGAGCGGTCGCTCGGGGTGGACTTGGAGCGCTCTCGCCCGCCGTCGTTCGTGCCCTCGAGGCGGTTCTTGGTGGCGGTGTACCGGGTGGACGGGAGGTGGTTCAAGGACGTGCGCGCGGGCAGGGGGAAGGTGCGGGTCTGCGGGGTGGACCTGGTCCGGTTCGCGATGCGGTTCCACCGGCTGATCAAGGAGGTCCAGACGAAGGGGTACCGGATGCCGAGGCTGCCGACGGACCGGGAGCGGAGGTTCGTGAACGCGGTGCTGAAGGGGTTCGATTCGGGCGAGCCGAGGCCGGCGTGGGCTGCGTTCGTGGGCGGCCCGGAGCGGCTGAGGGTGCGGGGCTCGGGGTGGGTGTTCGTCAAGGTGAAGTACTTCCCGGCGTGGCGGTCGGGCTCGGGCCCGGTGCTGCCGGCCTCGTGCGGTCAGATGCTGGTCAAGGTGCCGGGGGAGGGGGAGCTCAGGTACGAGCTGCCGGCGGTGGTCTCGGTGTACCCGTACGCGGCGGCGGTGGTCGGCATCGTGGCGCTGGGGGCGCTGGCGCTGTGAGGGTGGTCAGGGTCGTCCTGGCGGTGTTAGCGGGGCTGTACGGGGTGGGCTGGGCGTCGACGGTGGTGAACTGGAGCGTGCCGCACGAGATCGTGCGGTCGAGCCCGGGGGTTTACCAGTCGACGGGTGCCACGGTGCAGGCGACGATCAACCCGTACCGGGGGAAGATCACGCTCTCGGTGGCGTACGATCCGGCGGTGATCGTGAAGCTGCCGTACCGGGGTAAGGCGGAGCGGGTCTCGGCGTCGGAGCTGCGGTTAGGCTCGGTCCGGGTGCGGGCGCTGGGGGACGCGCTGGAGATTCGGGGGCCGTGCTCGGTGCGCCCGTACGTGACGACGAGGACGGGCGAGGTGTACACCGTGGAGCTGGCGCGGCTGGGGGGTGGGTTCGTGGGGCTGAACCGGAGCGGGTACCTGGTGATCGTCACCCGGAGCGGTGCGGTCACGACGGTGCGGGTGCTGCCGCTCATTCCGTTGATCTAGGGGCGCGGGATCGTGCCTAGGCTGCCCTACGTGGCGGTGCCGAAGCGGGAGGCGGAGCGGGCGCGTCGGGCGCTGGCGCGGGAGTCGCTGCTGGTGCGGGACGTGAGGGTGCGGCGGGAGGGGGATCGGGTCCTCTTCCCGGTGGAGGACGCGGAGGAGGCGGCGCGGGTGCTGGAGCGGGAGGAGGTCCCGTTCGAGCTGGGTGAGGGCGAGTTCGAGTCGGTCTCGGGCCCGAGGAGCGTGGAGGAGGTGCTGAGGGAGCGGCTGGGCGTGTCCTGCTCGGTCCCGTACGATGTGGTGGGCGACGTGGCGGTGGTGCAGATCCCGGAGGAGCTGGAGGGGTACGAGGAGGAGGTCGGCCGGGCGATCATGGAGGTGCACAAGCGGGTGCGGGCGGTCTTCGAGCGGGGTCCGGTGCGCGGCGTCTTCCGGGTCCGGGAGCTGCGGAGGATCGCGGGTGAGGGGCCGCCGGTGACGGAGCACCGAGAGCACGGGTGCCGGTTCCGGGTGGATCTGTCCCGGTGCTACTTCAACCCGAGGCTGGCGACGGAGCGGCGCCTGCTGGCGGACGAGGTGGTGGAGGAGGGGGCCCGGGTGCTGGACATGTTCGCGGGCGTGGGCCCGATCACGGTGATCCTGAAGCGGTTCGTGCCGGGCGTGCGGGTGGTGGCGTGCGAGCTGAACCCGGTCGCGTACCGGTACCTGCTGGAGAACCTGAGGCTGAACCGGGTGTCGGCGCGGGCCTTCCTGGGCGATGCGGGGGAGGTGGTGCGGCTGCTCGGGCGGTTCGACTACGTGATCATGAACGCGCCGAAGTTCGCGCACCGGTTCCTGCGGGCGGCGGCGCGGGTCGTGCGGCCGGGCGGGCGGGTCGTGTACTACCGGATCGCGGGGTCGGTGGAGGAGGCGTTCGAGGAGGTGCGGGAGCGGCTGGGGGGCGGGGTGGAGCTGGAGTCGTGGCGGGAGGTGAAGCCGTACTCGCCGGAGGAGTCGCTGTTCCGGCTGGTGGTGCGGGTGCCTTAGCCCAGGCGCTTGCGGAGCTCGTGAAGGAGGATGGCGACGGCGCCGATCTCGCCGATGTTACCCTCGGTGGCGATGTACACGGCCCGGTCGCCGAGCTCCAGCTCGCGCTTGCTGAGGCCGGGTCGGGCGCTGCCGAAGACGAACCAGACGTCCTTGCCCTGCTCGATGAGCTCGGCGACCTCGTCGAAGTCGAGGGGCTCGGCGCCGCCGTGCTCCCTGTCCTCGGCCATGAAGGTCACGTCGGGCTCGAGCGCCTCGAGGGCCTCCTCCAGGTCCTGGAAGAAGTGGAGCTCGGTGTCGCGCTCGAGGCAGAGGCGCTGGGCAGCGGGGACGCCCTCCTGGGCGGCGCTGCCGAGGGCGCGGGTGATAACGAGTCGTCGGGCGCCGAGGCCGGTCACGGTGCGGGCCATCTCCTCGACCTTTCGCGGGCTGTGCACGTTATGGTAAACCACGGTCACAGGAATCACACGGAAACCCCCTTAGCCTGGGCGCTCAGCCCCGCTATGGGGGGCTTGGGCCTTGAGCGTGCGGACCCTGGCGTTGGTGGCGATCGCGGTCGTGGCGGCGATCGGTGGCGCGCTCGGGTATTATTATTACCAGCAGCGGGCGAACGTGGTCCGGATCGGGTACCAGCCCAGTGACCACCACACGGCGCTGTTCGTGGCGATGGAAAAGAAGATGCTCGAGAAAGAGGGTCTGAAGGTCGAGGTCTACGAGTTCAAGGCGGGTCCGCCGGAGACGCAGGCGCTGGCGGCGGGTAAGATCGACGTGGCGTACATCGGTTGCGTGCCGGCGATCACGGCGTACTGTAAGGGCGTGCCGATCAAGATCGTGGCGGGCGTGAACCAGGAGGGTTCGGCGATCGTCGTGCGGAAGGACGAGGCGGGCAAGGTCCACAGTCTGAAGGACCTGAAGGGCAAGCGCGTGGCGGAGCTGATGAAGGGTTCCATCCAGGACTGCATGCTGCGGACCGCGCTGCAGCGGGAGGGGCTGAACCCGGACAAGGACGTGGATATCGTGGAGATGAAGACGGCGGACGCGGTGAACGCGTTGGGCGCGAAGCGGATCGACGCGTTCATCGAGCCGGAGCCGGGTCCGACGCTGGCGGAGAAGAAGGGCTTCGGCGTCCGCCTGATGGACACGGGGCAGATCTGGCCGGGTCACCAGTGCTGCGTGCTGGTCATGCGGAAGGACTTCATCGAGCGGCACCCGGACCTGGCGAAGAAGGTCCTGCGGGCGCACGTGATGGCGACGCGGTACGTCATTGAGCACCCGGACGAGGCGGCGAGGATCGCGGCGAAGTGGCTGAAGACGTCCCCGGACGTGGAGAAGGAGGCGATGCGGCACATCAAGTTCACCGTGGACGTGAACGTGGACAGCGTGAAGATGTTCGCCCGGTTCCTGAAGCGGTTAGGGTACATCAAGCGGGAGCCGGACTGGTCCGACTTTATCGACCTGAAGCTACTCCGGCAGCTGGCCTAGGGGGTGCGCGGTGATCCTCGAGGAGGCAGACCGCCGGATCGAGCTGGCCCTGAAGGTCGGGGTGCCGGCGGCCATCCTGGGCCTCTGGGAGCTCGTGAGCCGGCTGGGGCTCGCGAACCCGGTCCTCCTCCCGCCCCCCTCCCGGGTTTTCATGGTCTTCGTGACGCACCCGGGCGAGGTGCTGAGGAACGCGGTGACGAGCCTCTACCGGGTGCTCGTCGGGTACTCGCTGGCGGCGGTGCTGGGCGTGGGGCTCGGGATCCTGGTGGGCACGTACCGGACGGCGCGATCCGCCCTGGACGTGGTGATCGAGCTCCTGCGACCGATCCCACCGATCGCGTGGATCCCGCTGGCCATCCTCTGGTTCGGCATCGGCGACCCGGCCGCCTTCTTCATCATCTTCATCGGCGCGTTCTTCCCGATCTTCCTGAACACGGTCTCCGGGATCCGTAACGTTGACCGCGTGTACGTCGAGGCGGCGCTGAACCTGGGCGCGGACGACGCGGCGCTCATCCGGCACGTGCTCGTCCCGGGCGCGATGCCCAGCATCCTCACGGGGCTCCGCGTGGGCCTCGGCATCGGCTGGATGTGCGTGGTCGCGGCGGAGATGATCGCGGCCAAGTCCGGCCTCGGCTACATGATTATAGAGGCCCAGCGGGTCCTCGCCACGGACGAGGTCATCGCCGGCATGCTCACGATCGGCGTGCTCGGGCTCCTCATGGACCGCGGCTTCAGAGCGCTCGAAGGGAGGCTGCTGCGATGGAGGTGATCCTGGAGGTGGAGGACCTGAGGAAGAGCTACGACGACCTGCTCGTGCTCAACGGGCTCACCTTCAAGGTCGCGAAGGGCGAGTTCTTCGCGATCGTCGGGCCCAGCGGGTGCGGTAAGACCACCCTGCTCCGGATCATCGCCGGCCTCGAGGATTACGACGAGGGCCGGGTCCTCGTGGACGGGAAGGAGGTCACGGGGCCCGGCCCCGATCGGGCCATGGTCTTCCAGGACTACGCCATCTTCCCCTGGAAGACCGTTCTCGAGAACATCATGTTCGCCCCGCTGATGCAGGGCAAGGACCGCGAGGAGGCCGAGCGGATCGCGCGCTGGTGCCTCGAGGTCGTCCCCGGGCTCGAGGGGTTCGAGGACGCGTACCCCAAGCAGCTCTCCGGCGGCATGAAGCAGCGCGTGGCCATCGCCCGCGCCCTCGCCGCCAAGCCGAAGATCCTGCTCATGGACGAGCCCTTCGCCGCCGTGGACGCGCAGACGCGCAACAAGCTGCAGGAGGAGCTCCTCAAGGTCTGGGAGAAGACCGGTCAGACCATCCTCCTGGTGACTCACAACGTCGAGGAGGCCGTCTTCCTCGCCGACCGCGTGATGGTCCTCTCACCACGGCCCGCCGAGATCGTGGACATCGTCGAGGTCGACCTGCCCCGGCCCCGTGACCGCACCGACCCCGAGTTCGTTAAAATCCGGGCCGAAATCCTCGAGATGCTCGGCGCCCGATGAGGAGAAGAGGGTTAGCCGAGCTGTGACGAGCGTTTGCCGGCCCGAGGCGGACCTCTGGCGCGAGCTCGGCTGCCCCACCCTCGTCTTCAACGCGCCCATGTCCGGCCACACCGACCCCGAGTTCGCCGCCCGCGCCGAGCGGCACGGCGCCGGCATGGTCTTCCTCGGCGGCTACCCCGGCGACGAGCCCACCTACCGCGCCTCCCGCCGCGTCGCCCGACGCCGCCCCGAGTTCGCACTACCCCCCGAGCGACTCCCGGACGAGCTCTCCCGCACCGACGTGAGCGTCCCCATCGCCGTCAACGTCCGGATCACCGACCCCAACGCGGCCGCCGAGCTCGCCGGCGACCTCGCTGAGCTCGTCGACGTATTCGAGGTGAACGCTCACTGCCGGCAGCCCGAGATCGTCGAGGCCGGCGCCGGCGAGGCCCTGCTCGAGGAGCCCGAGCGGCTCGCCGAGCTCGTCGAGGCCGTCGCCGAGCACGACCTGCACGTCTCCGTCAAGCTCCGCGGCCCGCACCCCGGCTACCGAGCCGCCCTCCGAGAGCTCCGCGACGCGCCCGTGGACATCCTCCACGTGGACGCGATGAAGCCCGGCGAGCCCACCTACGACCTCCGCTACGTCCGCCAGGCCGCCCGCCTGGACGCCGAGGTCATCGGCAACAACTCCGTGCGCACGCCCGAGGACGTCGACAACATGTTCGAGGCCGGCGCCACCGCCGTGTCCGTCGGCCGGCCCCTCCTCGACGGGGACTGGGACCTCCTCGAGCGGCTCGCCGGGCACGCTAGGCTGGAGGAATGAGGCCGCGGGGCCTCCCGATCGGCGGATCATCGTTCCACGGCGTGTAACGAACACTTTATGTCCAGTCCCGGACCGGCGAGGCACGGCGGCGCGGGGGCGCCCGAGCCTGGTCGAAGGGGCGGGACTTAAGATCCCGTGGCCGTAGGGCCGTCCCGGGTTCAAATCCCGGCCCCCGCACCAGCCGGAATCGTTATGAAAATCATAACGGTCGCGCCCCCGCCTCGCCCCGGCCCGCCGTCCCCTTTGTAATCGCCAGGCGGCGAAGACCGGAACCGCGCCAGCCCGCGTGGCGGAGGGAGCGGCTCCCGGGGACCGTGACGACGGTGGGGGCGCGCCTTGCTCCACCCGCGCGCCCTCCTCGGGATCCTCACCCTACCCGTCGTCCGCCGCTCGCTCCTGCTACTCGTCGCCATCCTCCTCGCCGGCACCCTCGCCTTCCACCTCCTCGAGGGCTGGCCCCTCCTCACCTCGCTCTACTTCACCGCCGCCACGATCACCACCGTCGGGTACGGGGACTTGACCCCCACCACCACAACCGGCCGCGCCCTCAGCGTCCTCCTCATGTTCTCCGGCATCGGCCTGGCCTCCTACACCCTCGCCGACCTCGCCCGCCTCACCCTCCGCGGGGAGCTCTCCATGGCCCTCCGAGAGGACACCCTCCGGCGGAGGGTCCAGCGCGCCGAGGACCACCTCATCGTCTGCGGGTACGGGCGCACCGGCCGCCGGGTCGCCCGGCTCGCCACCGAGCAGTACCGCTTCGAGGTGGTTGTAATCGACCGCGACGAGCGCGCCTACGAGGCCGCCGTCGGCCACGGCCTCCCCGCCATTCACGGCGACGCCACCCGGGAGGAGACGCTCCGGGAGGCCAACATCGACCGCGCCCGCGCCCTCATCGTCGCCACCGGTGACGACCGCACCAACGTGTTCGTCACTCTCCTCGCCAAGAACCTCAACCCCGACCTCCACGTCACCGCCACCGCCCACAGCCGGGAGGGCGCCCGCCTCCTCAAGCGAGCCGGCGCCGACGAGGTCGTCTTCATCCACGACTGCGCCTCCAAGCACATCGTCCGCGCCGCCCTCGCCCCGCTCCAGCTCCGCATCACCGTCCGCCACACCGTCGACGAGATCCGCGACGTCATGTCCATCATCATCGGCCACGGCGGCGTCGTCCAGGGCGTCGAGTACTACACCCCACCTCTCCGCACCCCCATCCGCCGCGACGTTCTCATCACCGACATGAGGGAGGTCCTCCGCTTCGTCGAGCGCCTCGAGCGGGACCCCGACCTCCGCCGCGCCCTCGAGCGCGTGTACGAGCTCTCCGAGAACGTGCACTCCTACTACGTGATCGTCCACAACGAGGAGGAGCGCAAGCGCATACTCCGCGAGCTCGACCGGCGCGACTACCTCGTCGGCGTCGACCTCACCATCGACGAGATCCTCCGGGAGATCGAGCGACTGCGGGAGGAGGGGTGATCCCCGGCGTCCGCCCCGCTCGGCTTCCCGCCCCCCGCCTCTCTTTGTAATCAGATGGAGGAGCGGCCGCAGGTGCGTGCCAAGGCACCCTCCCTCTTGTGATCGCACGAGCCAGCCGGGCCCGACCCCACCGGCCCAGTGCCCCGGCGTCATCCTCTCCTTTGTAATCAGTCGTGGTCGGTGCCTTAGGTGCCGACGGCTGAGCTACCGATCGGTGTTCTCCAGCGCTAGCGTGGAAGCCGCAGGCAGTTTCGGGCGGGACGTCCAGCTCCGGAACATTTTTATCATCCAGCCCGATTACAAAGGAGTGGCCAGCCCGGAGCCAGGGGTGGCGGGCCGTGTCCTGGGTCAATGTCCCGCTACCCTCCGACCCCGTGGAACGCATTCGATGCCTTCGTGTGCTGCGCGAGGCGTACCGCCGACAGGTCAAGCCCGAGCTGCGGGAGACGTACCGCAGGATCGGCGGGAGGACGTACGGCCCGTACTACGTCGCGTACTTCAAGCGGGCGCGCGGGTTCAAGCACCCGCGCCTCATCTACCTGGGTAAGTCGAACCCGAGCGTGGAGTTCGTCGAGTGGCTGGCCGAGCAGCCTGAAAAGAAGGTTCTCAAGCTCGCCCGGCTCGCCGTCCGGCACCTCCGCGCGGCGCTCGAGCGCCTGGTTGAGGAGGCCTCTAAGGCCGAGCACGTGCGCCGCCTCGTCGCCAGGACCCTCGCGCTCGCCTTCGACCTCCCGCCCGCGGGCTCGACCAGGCTCCGAAGCCTGCTCAAGCGCGCCCCACGCTTCACCCGGATCGTCCTCGGCCCCTGGGAGGCCTGGTTCGCAGAGAACGTGCTCCGCAGGCTGCTGTACCGCCGGTCCCGGAATGGTGAGCACTGGGTACCGGACGTGCAGCTCGAGCTTGAGAGGTGGCGGCTCAGGCGCGCGGAGTGAGCCCGGTTCGGCGTACGGTCACTGGTTAGCTCCGAGTCGGCCCACGGCTAGTGCGGCTGGGCCAGGGAGTACTGGAGCCTCGAGGCCAGGCTCGGTATTGGTCGGGGTACGGTAATGGACACACGCACCTCGGTGGTCGGTGTGGAGAGGAGGTGCTGGGGTAGGATCACGAGTAGCTCGAGGAGGTAGGAGAGGAGCGAGGGTAGGGCTAGCGCCTCCAGGAACCAGCGTGGTGGGCTCAGGGCGAAGACCAGGATGGGACCGCCGAGCTCTAGAGCGTAGATCGGGGCGAGCGCGGGGTACTCCAGGCACGTGATCGCGGCGTCCAGGAGGTAAGTGATCGCGCTGGTGATCGGGTCGGGACCCTCACCATTGTCCGAGGCGAGGTAAAGCACGTAGGCGAGTGGTGGCGGGGGCACGGTGATCAGCGTGCCCTGGATCGCGAGCCAGGCGAGATCGCAAGCCGCCCCGATCGGACCCTCCTCGATCAGTTCTCGGAGGCAACGCCCGACGTACTTGACGGGGTTCAGGAGGACGCGTCTGAGCGTGCCCCACCAGGGCTCGTTGATGCTGTACGCCTCGTCCAACACCCACTGGACGAAGCGGGCGAGGGCTCCAACGAGTGGTAAGGGCAGGCCCGTGCCGGCCGCGATGAGTCGGAGGCCCCAGAGCCCCAGCGGGAGCGCCCCGAACACGCCCTCTTGGACGTACGCGCCGGTGAGCGCGTAGGTGAGGAGGCCGAGGTAGTAGCGGCTGGCGAGCGTGGCGAGGCAGGCGGCGAGCCCTAGGAGCGCGTACTCGGGCGGGAGCCTCGGTGGGGTGATGAGGAACCCGTCGACGAGTGACCGTGGAAGCCCGAGCGCGTCGTTCAGGGCTCGCACAAGGCAGGCGGTGGAGAGGCCGAGCAGAACGTTGGCCACCTCCTCGCTCGATGGGAACGAGCCCGGTGGGATGGGCAGGTCCGGTGAGATCCGCAGTGTCACTTCGTACGTGATTGGGCCGGAGCCTCCCTCCGGGTAATACAGGTAGTACCAGTGGATGAGCGTGACCGGGTCGCTGTCGCTCGGGTGCTCGATGACCGGCTCGAGCGCGCGCAGGTTCTCGACCGCCTCCGCCCGAACCCGCTCGATTCGAACCTCCACGTAGCGCGGGCCGAGGAGCGGGACCACGACTCGCCCGGGCCGCACGAGGTACTCGAACGCGCCGACCCGCCGGTCCCTCCAGTAGAGCTCGACCCGCAGGCGGACCGGTCCGGTCGGTACCGTAAGCGTGGCGAAGCTCGGCGCTTCCTTCCACTCCGAGTCCAACCGAACCTCCTTACCGTCAGTGCGGACGGTCACCAGAGTCCTGGCGTCAAACGATGCTCCGGCGGTCGCGCACAGTTCCATCCGGTCGCTGTAGAAGGCCAGGGTGAGAGAAGGAAGCGGGAACCCCTTGACCAGCGGTCCCAGCGATCTCAGCGCCACCGCCCGGGGTCTCGTCACCGCGACGCGCCCGGTGAACTCGGTCGAGCGGTGCTCGAAGCGGTCTCTCGTCCTTACGATGCCGCGGATCACGAGTTCGATTCGGTCGGCCGTCAACTCGACCGTGGGTCGGACCGTGACCTCCACAACCTCCCTTCCGACGCGTCGGACGACCTTAACCTCGGGCAGGTTCGCCCCGGCGCACTCCACGGACAGCGGGAACTCCAGCGCCGACGCCTCCACGACGATGGGTCTCCCTGGCTCGTCAGCGTGCACCCACCACGGCAGTTCCGCGAGGTACTTCCCGCGGTACTTCACCCGCAGGAACACGGAGAACTCCGTCAGGACGCGGTCGAGGCGGCGCGTGACCTCGCTCTTCGCCGGCCCGTGCCCGTCCCAGACGCACCGTGCCAGGACCTCGCCCGTGCTACTGTCCTGGATTACCAGCTCCAGGGTCAGGTGCCTCGTCGGCTGGTCGTCCCCTCGGACGTCCAGGTGGGCGCTCGGCTCCGCGTGCGCCGGAGCCGGGGCGTCGAGCAGGATCAGGATGATTGGAACCAGGGCTCCGGCGGTCACGGCGATCACCCCGCCGGCCGGTCTTCCTTCTCTCCGTCCGTAGGGTCAGAGAGGGCCTCGTAAGCGGCTCGCGGGGCTGGGGCCGTGGTGCGCCCGCGCGGGCGTTCGGGCGACGGAAAAGTTATTAGCATGTAATCTCGTTAACCGGCCTCGGAGAAGCCGGGGCGGCCGAGCCCGGTCCAAGGCGCGGGACTTGAGATCCCGTGGCCCGTATGGGCCGCCCGGGTTCAAATCCCGGCCCCGGCGCCATCGAGAATCGTTACGGAGTTCGTAACGTTGCGCGGTGGGCGCGTCACCGCTCGACGTGCACCCCGGCGCCCTCCTCGACGCGGCCGATGACGGTGAGGTCGAGCTCCTCGACGAGCTCCTCCGGCGCGCAGACGAGGTACTCGAAGTCCTCCCCACCCTCGAGGGCGAGGTCGAGTGGGTCTCGGTCGAGCTCGGTGGCGACGTCCTCGACGCGCGGGTGCACGGGGACGCGCTCGGCCTCGATGACGAGCTTGACCTGGGAGCGTCGGGCGATGATCTCGG